>OLQA01002115.1_pt1 | contig 16119 bp, 17 predicted proteins | sample 1673151 | NCBI WGS metagenome assembly OLQA01 (sample SAMEA3136760, study PRJEB25190) | human gut metagenome | biome: human gut; feature: human-associated habitat; material: faeces | place: Austria | collected 2013 | reverse complement strand
CAGCACGCTCCTCGCGCATCGCTGCGGCCTTGCGCTCGTCATCCTTCTGCTTCTGGCTGGCCTGAATCTTCTTCTTACTGGTGTTGGGGTTGACGACGGTCTCGCCGGCAGCCTTCAGGCGCTCGGTCTCGAGACGCTTGCGCTCAAGCTCCGCGTCGCGCTCTTTTTCGCGCGCGATCCGCTCAGCATCGAGCTTGTCGAGCTGCTTGTTGAAAACCTTCGTTAGGCTGACATCACGCAGGATGCCAAGGATGCTGTTAACAATCCAGTAAATGCCCAGAGCGGCCGGCATCGTGTAGCAGATCCACAGCGACACGAGCGGCATCATGATCATCATGGTCTTGTTGGTCGTAGCGGCCTGCTGCTGATTGGCAGCGGGCTGCGGCGTCATTGCCGTGCTGATCTTCATGGACAGCCACGACAGCACAGCCGAGACGATCGGGATCAGGAACAGGCCCAGAGCCGGAAGCCAGACGGCTTTGTTGCTCCAGTCGAAGGTCCAGATCTTGAACGACGGCTGCTGGCCCATGTTCAGGCCGATGAACGAATAGTCGATATCCAGCAGTTTGCCCGAGAAATCACCGAGCGCGCCGGTCACGGCGTCCCAGTTCTGATGGATCAGGTCGGCGATCTGGATCTCCTGATAGGCGGACTTTGTCTGCGCGACATAGCCCGCGTTGGTCGTGACCCAGTCGGTCAGCTGCGTGACGGCGTCCGCGCTCAGGCTCATCATCTTCGTCAGCGGCTGACGGATAACGCTGTAGAGCGCGATCAGGATCGGGAACGGGATCAGGCTCCAGAGGCAGCCGGACATCGGGTTGATCTTCTCTTCCCGATAGAGCTTGGCCATCTCTTCATTGAGCTTTTGCTGGTTTCCCTCGTGCCGGCGCTGAAGCTCTGCGATCCGCGGCTGAAGGCGGCTGGTGCGCATCATGCTCTTCTTGCTCTTGGCCATGAACGGAAGCAAAATCAGGTTCACGACGACGCCGAAGAGGATGACCGCCCAACCGTAGCTGCCGGTCAGCTCATAGAGTGCTTTGAGCAGCCAGGCAAAGGGTGCAGTAATCCAGGACATAAGACGACTCCAATTCTTAAATTCTTAGGATTTCCCGGTCATGGCACCGGGTCATAAAATTCATGCTCACCCGTATGGAACGGATGGCACCGACATATGCGCTTGATGGCCAGCCACGAGCCCTTGAGCGCTCCGTATTTCTGCAGAGCCTCGAGCGCATATTCCGAGCAGGTCGGAATGAACCGGCAGCAGGGCGGTTTGAGCGGTGAGATATACTTGCGGTAAAACTTCACCAGTGCAATGAGCAGCCGCTTCATACGCCGTCATCCCCTTCCGTCAGCAGGCCGAGCTGGGCGCACGCCGATAAGAACGCTGCCTCCAGCTGGTGATAGTCCGCTGTGCGCGCACGCACGCGCGACACGACGACCAGATCATACCCGCGCGCGATCTGCCGCTCATGCAGGCGATAGATCTCCCGCAGGCGGCGGCGAATGCGATTGCGCACGACGGCATGGCCGACTTTATTGGACACGGTGTAGCCGATGCGGCTGCGGCCGGCGCGGTTTTTCCGGCAGTAGACCACCAGATACGCATTGGCGCAGCTTTTGCCCTTCGAGTACAGACGCCGGAATTCATAGTTTTGTTTGATCGTGCTGGTAAATTCCAAAGGTCTCCCCCGATCCTCTCTGCTGTGCAGACGCTCCGGAAATGCCTTTAGGGCGGAAAGATCCCGCCCTGAAAAACATTATGAAGAAGTCTGCCTGCTCACGCGCAGCAACTCAGTAGCTGAGATGCTTTCTGCCCTTCGCTCTGCGGCGGGACAGCACCTTGCGGCCGTTGGCGGTCGCCATTCTCTTACGGAAGCCGTGCTCTTTCTTGCGCTGAAGCTTCTTGGGCTGATAGGTACGGAACATGGTGTTTTTCTCCTTTCGATCATACTCAACAGCGGCTCGCGCCGCCGTAGTTGGCAAAAAGTATCCGGCGCCAGACGACTGACGCCGGATATACATTATACACTATGAAAATTCTCTCTGTCAACCTTCATTTTTTCGCCGCGGCGGCACCGCGCAGATCCTCGCCGGTGATGTACTTTTTCAGCGGCTTCCATAGCAGTGCGCCGATCACGAGCACGAGCACCATGTCGATGAGCATGAAGCTGCCGTTATACAGCGCCGAATAGAACCACGGCGTCGTCATCGTCAGGCCGAAGAAGGTCTCGGGCATGTACTCGGCCCAGACCGTCGCGCCGACGACATAGTGCACGAGAAAGCGCGCCACGCTGCCGACGACCGTGCCGATGAAAAAGCCGCCCTTGAGCTTCGAGCACGCGCCGGCAAAGCCGAGCACCGTGAACGCGAGCAGATAGTCGCCGATGAGCGACTGCCACGTCCAGGCATACGTGCTGCTGAGCACCGCCTGCAGAATGCTGTAGGCAAAGCTCGCAAGCATACCGGGGCCGAAGCCCCAGCGGGCGCAGTACAGAAAGATCGGCAGCATCTCGATCGTGATAGACCCGCCCTGCGGGAGCTCGAAAAGCTTGAGATAGCTCAGGACCTGGGCCAGGGCGATGAAGATCGCGCCCTCGCACAGCGCACGCAGGCGCAGATGGGATTTGCTTTGGGCCATGTTGTGTTCCTCCTCAAAGAAAAAACTGCATTGCCGAAACAATGCAGTCCATAGAAAACGATGATAAAGTATGATAGATTTCGTTTCCTACGCCGGCATTATCCGGATCAGGTCTGTGGGTATCGAGCTTCGATTCACTCGTCTCAGCCGGGAATGACCCAGCCCCCCAATGTACATGATGATTTATACACGCATATGTGAGATTTGTCAAGTCACGACTGCGCATCTGCCGCATACAGCTGCGCGGCGGCGGTGAGCATACGCTGCATCTCCTGCCGGGCCGACGGCGGCGAGAGGATCTCCACCTCGGTGCCGAAGCCGAACAGCCAGGCGTAAAACTTGGGGCTCGTGACCACATTCAGCGTGACCTTGAAATGCTCCGGCCCATCGGCGACCACGATCACGTCCTTGCCGAAGCGGTCGAGCACCGCACCGACCAGATGGTTGGCAAAGCGCAGCCGCACCGTCTGCTCTTCCCCGCTGAACATGCTGAACACTTTTTGAGAATACGCCGACAGGTCGAGCTGCGCCGTATCCGCCGCGCCCTCGCGCGGCACCTCCAGCGCGGAGATATCCGTCATCTTGTCCACGCGGTAATGCTTGCGCAGAGCGGCCTTGGCATCCCACGCCAGCAAATAGTAATTTTCATTGTCCCACATCAGCGCCAGCGGGCTGACGACGTAAAACGCGCCCTCTTTCCGATACCGGCGCTGCTTGGAGATGGTGTATTCAAAGTAGTGAAAACGGATCTGCCGATCCCGGGAAATGGCGTCGGAGATCTCGTCGACATTATAATAAACGCTCTCGTTCATGCTCTTGACGCGGCCGTGGACATAGACCTGCCGCTGCAGGAGCTGCGCATCATAGATGCTGGCAAGACCTTCGATTTTTTTGATAAGGGCCAGCGTCTTTTTGTGCGTGATGAATTTCGACGACTGCACGCTGTCGACCAGCAGCTTGAGCTCCGGCGTTTCGAATGCGCGCGTGCCGACATAGTATCCGGTCGTCTTGGACTTGGTCTGCACGATGTCCAGGCCGAATGTGCGCAGCGCCTCCAGATCGCCGTAAATACTCTTGCGTTCGGCCGACACGCCGCGCTGGGCCAGCTGCGCGATCATCTCCGGCACGGTCATCGGGTGGCGCTCGTCCGTCTGCTGCAGCAGGATCTCCATCAGGTACAGTAACTTCAGTTTCTGATTCGGTGACTTTGGCATAGTGATTCTCCGTTTCCCGCAAGGATCAGCATAATATTACCACAATTCAGCGGTGTAAGCCAGTCAAAAGCCATCATGATGTACATTTTTTACAGCGTTTCCATTTGACCGGCTGCTCAGGCGTCGCCGGCGGCAGCCGCTGCCTTTCGCGCTGCAGAGCCGCCTGTCCGCCTGTTTTCTCCATCATAGCAGGAAGAGAGTCCCATAATCAGGACTCTCATCACAAAAACTGAAAATATTTGAAAAAATGCCGGGCGCAGTGCAAACCACCAGTTGGCCGCCGCGAACTTCATTTCCCGGGAGCGGCAGCCGCGGTGCGCCGGGTACGCAGGCGGGCCGAGCCCACGTCGATAAGCCAGACGAGCAGAACAAAGCCGAGGAAAATAGCGCTGACATCGTTCCATGCGTACTGATTCATGGCGAAAATGAGCGGCGCGCCGATGCCGCCGGCACCGACAAGGCCGAGCACGGACGCCTCGCGGATGTTGACATCGAACCGATAGAGCACAGCCGAGGAAAACGCCGGGCCGAGCTGCGGCAGCACCGCATAGCGGATGCGCGGCAGCAGAGAGACGCCCATGGCGCGCAGCGCGTCGTAAGCGCGAAAATCGAGCGACTCGATCGCCTCGGTGAAGCGCTTGCTGAGCAGGCCGATGCTGCACACTGCAAGCGTCAGCACACCGGTGAACGCGCCCGGGCCGGAGACACGGATGAAAATCAGCCCGTAGATCAGAAACGGCACGGAGCGGATCGCCACGATCAGCACCCGAAACAGCAGCGCGACCGGGCGCGGCAGCAGCTTCGGCGTGCTCAAAAATGCCAGCGGCAAAGCGAGCAGCGCGCCGAGGCCCGTACCGGCCAGCGCGATGCCGACCGTCTCGAGCAGCAGCCAGCCGAGGCCGTCCTTGCCGGTGCCGAAGAAAAAGCTCCAGTCCGGATGCAGCAGCCCCGTGCCCATCGCCGCGAGCACGCTTTTACTCGTGTGCGCCAGATCCGGCGCTTCGATGCCCGCCGTGCAGACGACGACGCACACGAGCACCGCCGCCCAGATCATGCGCCTTGCCCCGCGCGGGATGCTGCGCTCGCCGCGGATGATGCGCCCGAGCACGTGGCTGAGCCACTCGATGCAACAGACAGTCACGAACAGGCACACAAGGATCGCGCCGACGCGGCCATACTCCCGCCACGAGATCTTCTCATTGAGCAGCAGGCCAATGCCGCCCGCACCGACATAGCCGAGGATGGCGCTGTGGCGCACATTCGTCTCGAGCAGGTAGAGCGCGTTGGTCAGGTAGCCAGAGGCGATCTCCGGCACGACGGCGCGCGCATAGGCCCGCGCCGGGGACGCACCCATGGCGCACAGGGCGCGATAGGGCGCGAGCGTCAGCGTTTCGATGTCCTCATAGGTCATGCGCGTCATGACGGCCAGCGTAAAAAGCGTGATGGCGACCGTGCCGGAGAACGTGCCGAGGCCGAACAGGAACGTCGCCAGCAGCGCAAGAATCAGCGCCGGGAACGAGCGCAGCACCTGCACCAGAAACCGCAGGATGCGGCGCACCGGCGCCGGGCACGGCAGGTTGGCCGCGCACAGCGGCGCGAGGATGAGCGCCAGCAGCACGCCCAGCGCCGTGCCGGTGACGGACATGCGCAGCGTGGCCAGCAGCGGCGCGACGATCGCGGACAGGTAGCTCCAGTCCGGCGGGAAGAGCTGCGAGACAATGTCGCGCAGGTGCGCCCGCCGCGCCCAGAACACCGCGGGATCGCACCCCGTGAGCCAGAACGCCAGCACAAACAGCGCGAGCACACCGAGTGCCCGCGCCCAGCGCCTGCCGCGCGCGCGCGTCATGGCGCGGCCTCGCTTTCCGCGCCGCCGTAGATGCGCGCGAGGTCGGCATCCGTCACGGCGGCAGGCACGCTGTCGAGCACGATCCGCCCGGCGTGCAGGCCAAGGAGCCGGGTGGAGACCGCCCGGCTCTGGTCGAGATTATGACTGTTCATGAGGATGGCGACGCCCTCCGTGCGCTGAATATCCTGCAGCAGCACAAGGATCTGCCGGCCAGTGACCGGATCGAGCGAGGCGACCGGCTCGTCCGCCAGCAGCAGCGCGGGCCTGCGCATGAGCGCGCGCGCGATGGCGACGCGCTGCTTCTGCCCGCCGGAGAGCTGCGAGGGGTAAGCGTCGGCGCGGTCGGCGAGTCCGACACGCTCCAAAAGCTCCACGGCCTTTGCCTTTGCCGCGGCCTTGTCCGCTTTTTTTACAAGAATGGGGGAGATGGTCAGATTTTCGAGCACCGTTTTATGCGGGAAGAGGTTGAAATGCTGGAACACCATGCCCATCTTCCGGCGGTGAGCGTCGAGATCGATCTTCTTTCCCTGCGCGTTTTTCTTCTTCGTGATATCCGTTCCTTCGACGATCACGCTGCCGGAGGTCGGCGTTTCGAGCAGATTGAGCGAGCGCAGGAACGTAGACTTGCCGCTGCCGGAGGGCCCGATGATGACGATCACGTCGCCCTTGCGGATCGTGAGATCTACGCCGTCGAGCGCTTTGACCGTGCCGTCGCGGAAGTGTTTGCAGAGGTCTTTGACCTCAATGAGCGTTTCACCGGTCTGCACGGCTCATCCTCCTTTCAAAGAATCCGAACAGTTTGCTGAGCAGGAACGTCAGAATAAAATAAATGACGCCGACGATCACGAGCGGCTCCAGAGGCAGATAGCTTGCGCCGCGCACGATGAGATACTGCGTCATGAGATCGCCGATAAAGAACGTGGACGCGAGCGAGGTGTCCTTCACGATCATGATAAACTCGTTGCCGAGCGCGGGAAGGATCGTTTTGAGCGCCTGCGGCACGAGAATGTACCAGGTGCGCTGGAACGAATTCATGCCGAGACTCATGGCCGCCTCGCTCTGCCCGGCGTCTACCGACTGAATGCCCGAGCGGATGACCTCGGAGACGTAGGCGGCGCTGTTGCAGACGAGCGCGATGGCGATGCAGAGAAATTTCTGCTTATTGAGCGCCGGGATGAGCGCGGGCAGGGCAAAGTAAAAGAAATAGAGCTGCAGGAGCATCGGCGTGCCGCGGATGATCTCGATGTAAGCTGTGGAAAGCCAGCGCAGCGGCGCGATTTTGGAAAGCTTCATTCCCGCGAGCAGGCAGGCGATCACCGCGCCGAACGCCACCGTGATCGCGGCGAGCAGCAGCGTATACGATACGCCGGTCACCAGAAACTTTTCCCAGTATTTGGTGAACAGCTTGACGATGTTTTCAAACTTTATGAAACTCATGGACGGATCCTTCCCCTCCGCCCGCCGGAGAGATCCCCCACGGCGGGCGGCTTGTTATTTGCAATCAGTCTTCGACGCTTACTTCGGCGGCGTTCTCTGTCTTGGCAAGCGCGACGGCGTCTTCGTACCATGTGCCGTACAGTCCGTCGGCATAGGCCTTGGCGAGAGCTTCGTTGACAATGTTCAGCAGCGAGGTCTCGCCCTTGGTGATGAGAATGACGTTCGCCTCATACTCGGCGGCAACTTCAAATTCCCAGGGGCAGATCATAAGATCGGGGTTGGAATCAAGGATCATTTCGGCGTTGCCCTTCGCAACGGCCAGCGCCTCGATGCTGCCGTTCTGCAGCTCCAGCACGCCCACGCCGAGATCGCCGATGGTGATGGGGTTCGCGTCGGGCAGCTGGGAGGTGAGGAGATTCATCTGGAGCGAGGCGTTCTGCGCACCGACATCCACGCCGGAGAAGTCCTCGGCGGAGGGGTACTTGTCGGCGTCGGTCTTTTTGATGAGGATGACCTGCTCGGTCTCGTTATCGCCGGCGTAGTAGTAATCGGAGATCTCGTAGTTCTCGCTGCGCTCCTCCGTCCAGGAGTAGCCGGAAATGGACATCGGCACGGAGCCGGTGTAAACGGCGGTCTGGCAGGCGTCAAAGCTCATCGGCTCAATGACAAGATCTACGCCGATGTAGTCGGCGATGTACTTGGCGAGCGTCACGTCAAAGCCGACGTACTGCTCCTGCCCGTCCTTGGAGGAATCGACAAACTCCATCGGGGCAAAGTCGGGGGAGAGGGTGACGTAGAGAACGCCGTCGGCCTTGATCTGATCGAGCACGCCCTGCGATTCGGCGGGAGCTTCGGTCTCAGCGGGGGCTTCGGATGCGGGAACGTCGGCGGCAGGGGCTGCCGTGAGCTCCGCGGCGGGAGTCTCCGCCGCGCCGCAGGCGCAGAGCGCGAAGAGCATCAGTGCAGCAAGGGCGAAGGAAAGTACCTTTGCAAATGGTTTCTTTTTCATGGATGTATGCCTCCGATGCGAGATGGATTTTTATTTAAGATGGTGCGAATATTAGCATGCTTATCCATGCGAGTCAACACAAGAATGAGAAAAAATTCGTAATATTTGCGTTATTATAAATAATATACGGCAAATACGGAATATTATCCAAACGCTTTGTGCATATTTGTATGCAACAAGCGAAAAAATATCCGGCAGCCTTCCCGAGGAAAGACTGCCGGATGGTTGCATATAAATGAAAGAATTACAGAAGGTATTTCAGAATCTGCACGGCGTTGCTCGCCGCGCCCTTGCGGATCTGATCGCCGCAGCACCAGAGCGTGAGAGCGTTTTCCTGCGTGAGATCCTCGCGCACGCGGCCGACCCAGACGAGGTCCTGCCCGCTTGTGTCGAGCGGGGTGGGGTAGCACCGGCCCTCGTAGTCCTCGATCAGACGGCAGCCGGGGAAGGCGCGGATGGCTTCGTTGGCCTCGGCAACGGTGATCTTCTCCTTTGTCCGCACCGTGACGGCGATGGAGTGTGAGCGCATAACGGGAACGCGCACGCAGGTGCAGGTAACGCGCAGCCCGGGGAGATGCAGGATCTTGCGCCCCTCGTTCTGCATTTTCATTTCTTCGTCGGTATAGAGATTATCGAGCATGCTGCCGATGAACGGGATGACGTTGAGCGCGATCTGCGTGGGGAATACCTTCGCCTCGCACTTTTCGCCGCGGGCGAGCGCGTCCATCTGGTGCTCGAGTTCCTCAAGTCCGACCTGCCCGGCGCCGGATACGGCCTGATATGTGCACGCGACCATGCTCTCGATCGGCGAGAGGCGGTTGAGCGCGCCGACGGCCATCGCGGTGATGATCGTGGAGCAGTTGGGATTGGCAATGATGCCGGAATTGCTCTTCGCGTCCTCGCCGTTGATCTCCGGCACGACGAGCGGGATGGCCGGATCCATGCGGAAGGCAGAGCTGTTGTCGATGTATACCGCGCCGCTTTTCACGATGGCCGGGGCAAACGCGCGGGACATGCCGCTCTTTACCGCGCCGAGGACAAAGTCCATGCCCTCGAACGAGGCGTCCGCCGCTTCTTCCACGGTGAGGTCCTCCCCGCGGAAGGGAATTTTGCTCCCCGCGCTGCGCGCGCTCGAGAGGAGCTTGAGACGCGAAACGGGAATATCGTATTCTTCCAGTACGTTGAGCATCTCGCGGCCGACCGCGCCGGTCGCGCCGAGAATGGCGATATTGCAGTTTTTCATAAGAGGATCTCCTTTCTGTCAGCCGGTGAACCCGTCATACAATACGCGGATCGCCTTTTCAAAATCACAGTTTTCCACGCCCACGATGATCGAAAGCTCGTCCGCGCCCTGGGCGATGGTGCGGATGTTCAGCCCGTGCTCGCCGAGCGCCTGGAAGAGCTTGCCGGACGTGCCGGGGCGGGAGGGCATTTTGCGGCCCACGGCGGCGACGAGCGCGATGCCGTCCTGCACGCGCACATCGTCCGGGCGGCAGGTCTTCTGAATGTCGGCGATGACATCATAGAGCGTATTTTCCAGCGCCGCGGACGAAACGACGAGCGCGAAGCTGTCCAGCCCGAGCGTGATGTGCTCCACACTTGCGTGGTAGCGGTCGAGGATCTCCAGCGCGTTGCAGAGCGTCGTGGAGGCGTTCATGTTGCGCTTGAGCACCGTGAGGATCGTGAAGTTGCGCCGCCCGGCAATGCCGGTGATCGGGCGCTCAAGCTCGCTTTCGCTTTCGATGTGCTCCACGATGAACGTGCCGGGCTCGTCCGGCCGGTTCGTGTTGCGGATGTTCAGGGAAATGCCTTTTTGTTTGACCGGCAGAATGGATTCCTCGTGCAGCACCGAAGCGCCCATGAACGCCATCTCGCGCAGCTCGGCGTAGGTGATGCGGGGAATGGGCCGGGGATTCTCCACAATGCGCGGATCGGCCATCAATATGCCGGAAACGTCCGTCCAGTTTTCGTATACGTCCGCGTTCACCGCGGCTGCGGCGAGCGCGCCGGTGATGTCGCTGCCGCCGCGCGTCATCACCTTGATCTTCCCGGTCGGCACGCGGCCGTAGAAGCCGGGGAGGACGATCTTCCCGTTCTTTTCGAGCGCGTCGGCGATGGCCGCGTCGGTGCGGGCGCGGTCAAACTGGCCGTCAAAGCCGAAGAACACGCAGTCGGCGGCGTCCACGAAGGCGTAGCCGAGCGTTTCGGCCATGAGCCGCGCGGTGAAGTATTCGCCGCGGGAGACGAGCTCGTCCACGCTCGTGTCACGCGAGAGCGTCGCGGCGTAAGCGTCGAATTCGTCCTCCACGCGGTAGGAAAGACCCAGCTCGTCGCGGATGGAGACGAACCGGGAACGGATCGCGGCGAGAATGTCGGCGCACGAGACGCCGTAGGTCAGATGCGCGTGGCAGAGATAGAGAAGGTCGGTGAGCTTGTGATCGTCGCTCGTGCGCTTTCCGGCGGCCGAGATGACGACGACGCGGCGCGAGTCGTCCGAAAGGACAATGTCGCGCACCTTGCGGAACTGCTCCTCCCCTGCGACGGACGAGCCGCCGAATTTGCATACTTTCAGCATAGTTCTTCCTCCAGCGCTGCGAAGAACAGATCGTTTCCGTCCTTGCGGATGTTCTGCGCGAGCGCGTGCATTTTCTCCGCGCTCATCGGCTCGGTCACGGCGCGGACAACTTCGCCCTGCGCGAGCACCGACCGGAGCGAAAGCCGGACAGCGGCAAAGCCGCCGGTGCGAATGTAGTAGGAATGCACCGCTTCGCGGTTATCGGCTTCCGCGGCGCGGCAGTTTTCCGGGAACATGGAGCGCGCGCCCTGCTGCGCCGCAGAAAGATCGCGCAGCACCGCCGAAGCGGTGGGGAAGCGGCCTGCGCCCTGCCCCATCAGCACGATGGAGCCGCAGCGTTTGCCGGTATAGCTTGCCATGTTATTATTCGTGAAAACCGAGCTCTCGGGCGCGGCACGGGGGAAGAGCACCGGCTCCACATACGCTGAAACGCTCTCCCCGGCGCGGCTGCCGCGCGCCATAAGACGGCAGACGAGACCGCGGCTTTGGATATCCTCCACGTCCGCGGCGGTGAAGTGCTCCATGCCCTCGCAGAGCATGCCGCTTTGCGGCAGCACCCCGAAGGCGACCGCGCACGCGAGCTGCATTTTCCGCAGCGCGTCCAGCCCGGAGACGTCCGCCGTCGGGTCGGACTCGGCATAGCCGAGAGATTGCGCTTCCCGGAGCGCGTCGCCGTAGGAAAGACCGCGGCGCTGCATGGCGTCGAGCATGTAGTTCGTTGTGCCGTTCAAAATGCCGGAAACGGCCTCAATGCGGTCGGTCTCCGCCGAGAACGCGAGATTGTGGAGAAACGGCACGCCGCCGCCGCACGCCGCGCTGAAGAGAAACGCTGCGCCCTTTTCCCGCGCGAGCGCCGCAAGCTCCAGACCGTGCGATGCAACCATCACCTTGTTCGCGGTGATGAAGTGCTTCCCGGCCTCGAGCGCGCGCATACCATAGGAATATGCCGGGTCGAGCCCGCCAAGCGTTTCTACTACGGCGTCGACCGTCGGATCGCCGAAAATGAGCGCGGCGTCGCTCACCATGAAGCTCTCGACCGCCTTTCCGGGGCGCACGATCACCGGCCCTGCCTCCATGCCGGGGGCGTCCGACAGCATCGAATAAACGCCCGCGCCGACCGTACCGTATCCTAAAACCGCAACTTTCACGGCATCGCCTTCTTTCTCTGATTGGTCAAATGTCCTTGAGTTAACAACAAATGTTCTCGATGGAACGTATTGTAACAGAACGCCCGCGGAAAAGCAATGCTTTTTCGCGGGCGTTTCGATGAAATATACAGAAAAAAGAAAGGAGTTTTTTACATATTGCCGGTGGCGTACATAAGTGCCGAGAGCGCGGCGACCGGCGCGGTCTCGCAGCGGAAGATGCGCGGGCCCATCGAGCAGATGTGCAGCTTCATAATGCGGGCAAGCTCTGCCTCGAACGGCTCAAAGCCGCCCTCCGGACCGGTGAGAATGGCAGCGGAGGCGATATTTCCGGCGCTCTCCACGGCCTCGCGCAGCGTTTCGCGCTCGCCGGTTTCGTACATAAAGAGGGGCAGCGCGGTGGCATTCGCCTTGTTGAAGGCCTCCGCGAGATCGGGCAGGAATCCGACGGCGGGGATCACGCCGCGGCCGGACTGCTTGGCGGCCTCCTCGGCGATGCGCTGCCAGCGGGCGATCTTTTTGTCCGCGTCGCCCTGAATGCGCGCCACGCACCGGCTGGAGGCAAAGAAATAGATCTCCGACGCGCCTGCCTCGGTGCATTTCTGGAGAATGTAGTCGGTCTTGTCGCTGCCCTTGGGAAGGCCCGCGAGAATGACGGTGTGCACGCTCGGCTCGCCCTGACAGGGGACGACCTCAAAGATCTCGGCCTCGACCTCGTTGGGCGTGATCTTCGTAACGGTGCAGTGGTGGTCTTTGCCGCCGTCGCACACGATCATCGTGTCGCCGACGCGAAGGCGCAGCACCTTGGCGTGCGCGGCGTCCTCTCCCAGAATAAACGCCGTGCCCCCGGCGATCGAGCTTCCGCCGGAGAGAAAGAATCTCGGCATGAGCACATCCTCCCACACATAACATTATTTCTTATTATGGCATAGTTTTGCGCGGATTGCAAGACGGGAACCGAAGCGCGGCGGCGGAATAGACTGTACCGGGGAGGCGGTCGTATGGATACCGAGCGCATGAAGCGCGTATTGGAGCGCGTATATGGGCCCGCTGCGCCGGCAGAGGAGAAAAAACCACCGGATGCGCTGCGCGAGGCCATTCGGTTGGAGGCGGAGGCCGCGGCACGGCTGCGCTATCTTATGCGCACGAGCCGCGCATGTCAGAATGCTTTCGGCGAAGCGCTGCGCCGCTGTGAGACGCGGCGGCGGGCGCTGCACGCCGAGTTTTTCCTCCGCGAAGGGGAGCGGGCGCCGCAGCTTTGCTCCGGCACCGCGCCGGGCGTCCTATCAGCGCTGCGGCAGATCGTGCTTTTGGCTCGCGCGCGGGTGCGGCTCTATGAGAGCGCGAAGGAAAACGCCCTGCCGCTCGCGCCGGAAACGGCGCGCCGCTTTGCCGCGGAGTGCCGTGCCGAGGAGATTGCCGCGGCGCGTCTGCTCGCGCTCTCGATGAAGTAATGCCTTGACAAAACGGTAAGGAGAGGGTATAAAAAATTATAAAATCGCAAAGGAGGGCAGACCATGACAAAGAAATTTCGTTTTATGACGGGCTTGCTGGCCATAGTGCTGGCATTTGTTATGCTGTCCTCTGTTGCCTATATCGCAGCGGAAGCCGGCCATGACTGTACCGGCGCAGACTGCGCCATCTGTCATCAGATCCATGTCTGCGAAAACCTGCTTAAGAGCATTGGACTTGCCGGCTTCGCCGCAGCGGCGATCCGATATATTCTGTGCCGGATCCTTTCCTCCTGCACGGAGGCTGCCCGCGCCTTTACGCTGGTATCGCTCAAGGTAAAACTTTCGGATTAAAACATAAGAACGTTTACAAGGGTGGAGTCTATCTGTTTTCGATAGGCTTTTGCGGCGCTGCCGTTACCCTTGTATTTTTGCGCCCATTTTTACGTTCTTATTATGATCTGGAGGTCTATTTACCCATGAAAAGAATAATTCCCCTGTGCCTTGCGTTGATAATGACCGTTGGCCTGCTGGCAGGCTGCGGCAAGCAGAATGAGCAGACGGCTTCGGATGAAACGAGACTGCGCGTCGTCACCACGATTTTCCCCGAATACGATTGGGTCAGAGAAATTCTCGGTGACAAGGCGGATAACGCCGAAGTGACCATGCTGCTGGATAATGGCGCTGACCTGCACAGCTATCAGCCCACCGCGGATGATATTGTCAAAATCTCCGAGTGCGACCTGTTCATCTATGTTGGCGGCGAGTCGGATGACTGGGTGGACGATGCTCTGAAAAATGCCGCCAACAAGAACATGAAGGTCGTCAACCTGCTGGAAGCTCTTGGCGAGCGCGTTAAAACCGAAGAAGTGGTCGAGGGTATGCAGGAAGAGGAACACGACCACGACCATGACCACGAAGATGCCGATGAGCATGACGATGCAAAAGAACACGACCACGAGGAAGAAGCGGAGTACGACGAGCATGTCTGGCTCTCTCTGAAAAACGCCCAAACGCTTTGCAGCGCGATTTCCGCCGTGCTGCAGCAGATCGACCCCGACAATAAGGATACCTATGCTGCGAATGCTTCCGCTTATATCAAAAAGCTGTCCGCTCTTGACGCGGACTATCAGGCTGCCGTGGATGCTGCGACCCGTAAGACCGTCCTGTTCGGCGACCGTTTCCCGTTTCGCTATCTGGCGGAGGATTACGGCTTGCGCTACTATGCTGCCTTTGCGGGCTGCTCCGCCGAGAGTGAAGCCAGCTTTGAGACCATTTCGTTCCTTGCCGGGAAGGTGGACGAGCTGAACCTGCCCTGCGTGCTGACCATTGAGGGCGTACAGCACAAGATTGCCGAAACCATTGTCCGGAACACAGCTGCGAAAAATCAAAAGGTGCTGACGATGGATTCCATGCAGTCCACCACTTCCAAAGATGCGGCAAACGGTACGACCTACCTCTCCGTTATGGAGCGGAACCTTTCCGTGCTGAAGGAAGCACTGGGTTAAGGAGGCAGGATAATGGCTCAGCTCACTTGTCAAGATCTCTGCGTCGGCTACGATGGAAAGGCTGTTCTGCAAGACCTCAGTTTTGCGGTCTTTTCCGGCGATTACCTCTGTATCGTAGGAGAAAACGGCTCCGGCAAGAGCACCCTTATGAAAACGATCCTCGGCTTGCAGCAGCCTGTCCGCGGCAGGATTTTGACGCTCGACGGGCTGAGAAAAAATGAGATCGGTTATCTGCCGCAGCAAACGCAGGTGCAAAAAGACTTCCCGGCATCCGTGAGAGAGATCGTTCTCTCTGGGTGTCAGGGGCGCTGCGGCAGCCGCCCCTTCTACAACAGAGAAGAGAAGGAACTGGCGGCGGACGCCATGGAAAAGATGCAGATCACACCCCTTGCCAAACGCTGCTACCGGACACTCTCCGGCGGTCAGCAGCAGCGGGTGCTGCTCGCCCGCGCCCTGTGCGCCACCCGAAAAATGCTGCTTCTGGATGAACCTGTTTCCGGCCTTGACCCCAAGGTGACGGCGGAAATGTATACGCTCATCGAAAAGCTCAACCGTGAGGACGGCATCACCGTGATCATGATCTCTCACGATGTGGCTGCCGCCGTCCGATACGCCAGCCATATTCTGCATATTGGCGACACCGTTTTCTTTGGGACAAAGGCAGACTATCTCCAAAGCCCGCAAGGGCGGCTGTTTGACGTGAAGAAGGGCGGTGACAGCCAATGACTGCTATCTTGGAAAAGCTGACTCTCTATTGGGCATATCCCTTTGTCCGCTATGCGCTCATTGTCGGTGTGCTGATCGCGCTTTGCTCCTCCCTGCTGGGTGTGACGCTGGTGCTGAAGCGGTTTTCCTTCATCGGTGACGGTCTCTCCCACGTGGCGTTTGGCGCAATGGCGATTGCCGCCGTGCTGCAGATCACCAATGAAATAGTGGTACAGCAGTTATATCAGTTTGTGGCAGAAGGTGGCACTGTTGTGTTGACCAACCGTTGTGGTGTGAAAGATATGTACAACAAATGTCAGATGGATTTATTGCCGACCGTGTACCGAGAGCTGGTAGGAGTGCATGTGGAAGAATATGATGTCATTGGAACGGTGATACAGGATGTTTGCATACAGGATGACGAGTTACGGCAAAGCTTTGAGCAGACACGGAAGGTGCAGTGGCAAGGGGAGCCGGTGAAGCCTTGTGCAACGCAGTGGTGTGATCTGTTGAAAGCAGATACGGCAGAGGTGTTAGCTGTGTATCAGGCGCAGGAGGGCAGCAGAGAAGCTTTTTACCGGGGAACGC
>OLQA01002113.1_pt1 | contig 16126 bp, 16 predicted proteins | sample 1673151 | NCBI WGS metagenome assembly OLQA01 (sample SAMEA3136760, study PRJEB25190) | human gut metagenome | biome: human gut; feature: human-associated habitat; material: faeces | place: Austria | collected 2013 | reverse complement strand
AACTGATTTTTAGAGGAATTACAATTTCTATTGACTATTTAAAACTGGCCCCTAAAATGAAAGTAATGTTGCCTAATACTTGAACAATATCATGGGGTTGTCTATAATGTAGTAAAAAGAAAATGGAGTTTTAATAAATGAAACGATTTACAGCAATATTACTTACAGGCATGATGATATTTACCCTCGCATCATGCGGCAAAAAAGCACAGGATACACCAACAGAGCCTGCAACAGAGACACAGGCTGCAGAGAAGGTCGAGATGCCTACGGAAACGGAAGCCGTGACAGAGGTGGTAACAGAGGCTGCAAAAGATACGCAGCAGACAGAAGCACAGCAGGAAGAACAGACTGCCGAACAGCAGGACGAGGAGCAGAACAATTCAGGTGAAAATAATTCCTCTTATCAGTATGTAGAAAGAGCATCCTATGAGAATGGAGAATCAGTGTCACTAAATCCTTCATGGCAGTATGCAGAACATTCAGCGATAAATTCAGGCTGTGCGGTCATGTACAAGGCTACAGCAAACCGCAAAAACATAGTAGTAGGTGTCAATGCCGGACACGGTACAAGCGGAGGAACTTCGGTGAAGACACTTTGTCATCCGGACGGCTCTGCAAAGACCACAGGTGGTACAACAGGCGCAGGCGCAACAAAAGCAGTAGCAGTTTCAGGTGGTATGTCCTTTAATGACGGTACACCGGAGAGCTCTGTCACACTCCGTATGGCGCAGATATTAAAGGACAAGCTGCTTTCGGCAGGCTATGATGTGCTTATGGTAAGAGACGGAAGCGATGTACAGCTTGACAATGTAGCACGTACTGTCATCTGCAATAATGCGGCAGACTGTCATATCGCTCTGCACTGGGATGGTGACGGACTAAGCTACGATAAGGGCTGCTTTTACATATCAGTGCCTGGAGGCATAAAGGGAATGGAGCCGGTTGCATCACACTGGCAGCAGCATGATGCACTTGGGGCAAGCCTGATAGAAGGACTGCGCGTTCATGGAGCAAAGATAAACGGTAATGGCTCAATGGCGATAGACCTGACACAGACCTCATACAGCACGGTACCGTCAGTGGATGTAGAGCTTGGCAACGCATGCTCTGACCACAGCGATGCCACACTTGAAAATCTGGCAGACGGACTGGTGCAGGGAGTCGAGGGATATTTCTAGAATAAAAAAGTTACTGTTGTTTTTTTTGTGTGCATTGGCACTAAACTAAAGTTTGCAAAAACAACCGAATAATAGTAAAATGTCATACATGCGAGTATATTATTACGAAAACGAGCTGGAGGAAGAGTTTTCCTCTGCTTCAATCAAGGCAAAAAAGATAGACGCAGACTATGACTACAGTATGGATAGTGCAGGAAGGCGATTTCTGCACTTCTTTTACATTTGCGGCAAGGAATAATAAGCCGGTGCTTCCGGTGTTTATCACTATGAGTGACAGCGATGTAATCGATGCAGATGGTTTTTATGTGCAGGAATACACAGTGCATTTCTGTGAGCCAATCTATCCGGATCCATCAAAGAAGCAGGCGGATTCATAGAAACGGTACAATAGATATAGAAAGGGAATATTATGACAGACAACAAATCCGGGGAGATACTCATAATAGAGGATGACAAGGACATTAATGATCTGCTTGCGACAGCGCTTTCAAAAGCCGGATATAGGACAAGACAGGCATGGTCAGGCACAGAGGGAGAGCTTTTGCTTAAGCTGGACATGGAAGCCTATGCGCTTGTGCTATTGGATCTGATGCTTCCGGGGCTTTCAGGGGAGAAGCTTCTGGCACGGATACGGCAGATGGATGCGTCACTTCCGGTGATAATACTTACGGCAAAGGATGAGCTGGATGAGAAAATCAATCTGCTCGTGGCAGGCGCTGATGATTACATCACAAAGCCGTTTGAGATAAAGGAGGTCGTTGCCAGAGTGGCTGTGCAGCTTCGTCATGCGGTGGCAGATGTGCCTTCAAAGTCGGGCCAGGCAGGGGAAAACCAGACAAAAGCAGAAAATGAGACCGGGCAGGGAGATACTGCAAATACATACATAGCGGGTCCTGCTAAAATAGAGCACAGACAGCTTGTGCTCGATCGGATTTCAAGACAGCTTTATGTAGCTGATGATGCTGTTGACGGCATCACAAAGCAGGAGTTTGCCATACTCGAGCTTCTCATGGCGCATCCCAGACAGGTGTTTGCCAAGGAGGACATATTTGAATATGCCTGGGATGAGCCGTACATGGGCGAGACAAAGACTCTTGATGTGCACATCAGCAATATCAGAAAGAAGATAAAAAAGCTGACCGATGACGAGTACATAGAGACAGTGTGGGGCATAGGCTACAAAATGAAAGAGTAAAGGTAAACAAGCTTTACTCTTTTTTTACTTTTTGTTAGCGATGTATTAGGATTTTACATTTATATTATGATTAAAGGGTTGCTAAGGAAAAAAGAAAAGGAGATTTGATTGTGAGTGAAATATTATTGCAGACAAAGGCACTGACCAAGCAGTATGGACACCAGAAAGCGGTTGACAATGTGGATATCCACATCAAAAAGGGTGCAATCTATGGATTTATCGGCAGAAACGGTGCCGGCAAGACTACCTGTATGAGAATGATCGGTGGTCTGGCAAAGCCGACAAGCGGAGAGATATCCATGTTTGGATACGCTGGAAAGGATTTGTCAAAGGTACGCTCAAGAGTGGGCTGCCTGATTGAGGCACCGGGTGTATATCCAAACATGACGGCGAAGGAAAATATCGAGATGAAGTGCCGTCTCTTCGGCATCAGTAAAAAGGGCTATGCAGAGGGCATACTTGATAAGGTAGGTCTGTTAAATGTGGGAAAGAAAAAAACAAAGAATTTCTCACTTGGTATGAAGCAAAGGCTTGGAATCGGCATGGCGCTGGTTGGAGAGCCTGACCTTTTAGTGCTTGATGAGCCTATCAACGGACTTGATCCACAGGGAATTGCAGAGGTGCGTGATACGATTCAGAATCTGTGTGCACAGCAGGATATGACTGTGTTTATTTCAAGCCATATATTGGAGGAGCTTTCAAAGCTTGCCACAGATTACGGCATTATAAATAATGGAGCCCTGCTTCAGGAAATTACCAGAGAGGAGCTGCTTTCCAAGTGCAGTGAGAAGATTACACTGACAGTGGACAATCCAAATAAAGCAGTGCCTGTGCTCGATAAGATGGGCTTTGTGCACTACATGATAGTGGACAAAAATCATATAGATGTCTATGAGCGCCTGAATGATAGCGCCGCCTTAAATACAGCGCTGGTCACAGCAGGAGTTTCGGTGGCACAGCTAGCGGTCACAGGAATGGAGCTTGAGACATATTTCCTTAGTATCACAGGAGGTGCGACAAATGTTTAATGCGGTAAGAATGGATATTTACAGACTGATACATACAAAGTCAGCTTATGTTATACTTGTCATAGCTATGGCACTCGCAATAGCTATGAGCGGTATGACAGCTCTTGTCAGAAGCATGGCGGCAGAGAGCATCGTGGAAACAACTGATGATGTCACTATGGTAAGTGAGTCAGACAGTGAGATAGCAGATGAATACGATACAGCATCAGCGGAATCGTCAAATGGACCAACGGCAACAGTCGGGCTTGAAATGGATGAATCCGACATGTCAGATGAGGTGCCGACCATAGCAGATATGGTTGAAAGCGATATAGCGGGTCTTGACCTGGCACTTTTACTTGCGATATTTACGGTGCTCTTTTCAACTGCTGACTTAAACAGCGGCTATATAAAGAGTGTAGGCGGACAGGTGAAGTGCCGTGGAGTGCTGCTGCTTTCAAAGATGATAGCGCTTTCGGTATTTACACTTGTGGCCATGGCACTTGATGTGATCGTCCAGTGTATTGCGACACCGCTGTTTTTACATGGAGCAGAATTCGGAGATGCAGCAGACTTCTTTAAGATGCTTGGCAGCCAGTATGTGGTCACACTTTTATTTGTATATTTTGTCATGGCAATGGCAATCATTATAAAAAACAATGTAATCAGCATGATTATCGCTGTGTGCATGTGTACAGGTATCTTTACACTGATTTTCAGTGGAATCAATATACTTATTGAAAAAATCGGAGTAAAGAACTTTGATATAAATGATTACCTTATTGTTAATCAGATTTCTGAGCTTGATCTGAGTGCGTCTGCAAAGACCGTAGGCGGTGCATTTGCGGTAGCCGCTGTGTGGGCAGTGGTGTCACTGATTGCAGTGTACAGTGTATTTAAACGCAGGGATATATAATGTGTTTTGAATGAGGAATAAAACATGATTTGGAAAATACTGACTGTAATACTTGCAGTTTCGGTAGCTGTCTTAATAGCTGTGCTCGTAAAAATAAGGGCACAGCTTCGTGACATTAATGAACAGCTTGATTTTTTATGCGAAAAGGATACAAATATGCTCCTTTTAACCGATACCAACATGGCTGATATCGGAAGGCTTAAGGAGCGTATAAACAGATTTTTAGAGCAATGGCACAGGCAGCGTGAGGCGGCGGCAAAAAAGGAGCAGATGATATCTGACACGTACACAAACCTGTCGCACGATATCCGCACTCCGCTTACCTCGCTGGACGGCTATTTTCAGCTGCTTAGGGATGAGACTGACAAGAGCGCGCAGGAGCATTATATAGATATCATCCAGGAGCGCATCACAAGCCTCAAGGATATGCTCGAGGAGCTTTTCATGTTCACAAAGCTTAAAAATGACAGCTTCAAGCTAGAGCTGTCTAATTGCTGTGTCAGCAGACTTTTAAAGCAGACAGTGTTTTCGTATTATGAGGAGTGGAAAAAGCAGAGCATTGAGCCGTCACTTGATATATGTGAGGACACGATATTTATCACTGCAAATGTGCAGGCGCTTAGGCGGGTGTTTCAGAATGTAATAAAAAATGCGCTGGTGCATGGGCAGAAGAGCATCTGCATACAGATGAGGCAGCAGGATTCGTGCAATTGCAGGGCTTCAGATGACGAGCGTACTTCAAAAAATAGGATTGTCCATATTTTGGTTTCAAACGATGTAAAAAATCCTGATGATATAGACGTGGACAAGGTGTTTGAGCGCTTTTACAAAGCCGATGAGGCGAGGAGTATATCATCGAGCGGGCTTGGGCTTTCGATTGCAAAGGAGCTTGTGGAGAGAATGGGCGGGAGTATTGAAGCAAGGCTTGAGGGGAAGCGGTTTGTTGTGGAAATACAGTTTGAGTGTGAATAAGGTACTGAACAGTTACTTCAAGATTGATTATTGACAGAAATAAAGAAAACCAGTAAAAAACTCTTGACTTCTCACCAAAAATATTGTAGTATACGTTTTGTGCAAAACACAAGGGCTTGTAGCTCAGCCGGTTAGAGCGCACGCCTGATAAGCGTGAGGTCGGAAGTTCGAGTCTTCTCAAGCCCATCCTTGTAATAAGCGTATTATGAAAGCCACGGATTGCTCCGTGGCTTTTATTTTATGTGTATCTATACCTGCACAATGCGTCCGTGTCTGCCTATTCCTTTAAAAAATCCCGCATTTATTCCATCATACTTTTTGGCACTGCACTCAGAAATCATAAGCTGCTGCTTATATTTGTAATCATCCCACTCTAGAAATGCTGTGACGTAGGGCTGTTCCTCCATTACACGCACAGTCGTATTTTTCTTTGAAAACGCAGGGTATTTTCCGCAGTACCCCTTTTGAAGCAGCTCCTTTTCAAGCGCTTTACGCTTTTCTTTTATGCGTTCATTTATCTGATTTCCGTAATTTCTCTCGGGATAATCCTTTGATGCCTTTATCACAAGCTTATAAATATACTGATAAAGTGGTACTCTTTTTGCATCGGCTAAATGTCTGCTCAAAAGCTTTTCCGTTTTCTCACATGGATTTGCCCTGTAGCGTGCAATGAGCTTAAGATAATCTGTGTCCGAAACCTCCCTGCAAAGCTCCTCCATAATGTCTATTCCCTCTACACGCGCCGGAAAATGATACTCCATCAAATCGCCAGGTACCGGTGTCCATCTGCGAAACGGTGCAAAGTAAATAAGGCTCTGGATAAAGCATTCTGTCTCGTTGCAGTATTCCTTTCCCATGTACATATACTTGTCAGCGATTGTTCCTACCATATATACAAGCATGCGCCACTGCTCCTGTCCCTTTACCCAGAAATGTCCTATTTCATGGTATTTAAAGCATGCCTCATGCACATGCAAATTATCAAACCAGAGTGTGACCACATTGTCCTGCTGGTGCAGAATGAGTCCGTAGCCTTTTTCACTTCCTAAAACCAACGATGCCGAAATGATTTCTTCCTCGCTATGATAATCGCCCTTTAGCACTGCATTTTCCACAGTCAGATAGCATTCCACCGCGTCATTCATGATATATGGGATTATATATTTGTCGTCACTTCTGCATATATCAAATGAACCGTAATCAAAGAGTTCTGCGAGCATGTAAAATGCGCGTGGCATATCCTCTTTTAAGCCAGGAAGTGCTTTTACTAAATCCTTGTAAGCCTGCATTGTGGTATCCTTTCGTATAGGAAAAATGATAAAAAAATAAGAATTTCAGAAGTAATAAAAACCTCTGAAACCCTTGTAAACAGTACGGGCAACAGGACTTGAACCTGCACGGTCTCCCACTAGAACCTAAATCTAGCGCGTCTGCCAATTCCGCCATGCCCGCATATATATGCCGCGTACAGTAGCGCATCTGCCTACAATTGAACGTTAGCAGTTCAATTGTCAAGAATTCCGCCATGCCCGCAAACACTTTGACAGTATATCATTTTGTTTCAGGTGTGTCAATATTATTTATCACATTACGAAAGCGGGGTTTTCTCCATCTGTTTTATTTTTCGGATATTCGTTTGAGTGTGCACTAATGACCTCATTAATCCAGTCTACACACTGTTTTTTTCCGTCATCTGTAAATGGAAAGGTATTGTCAGTCTTTTTGCTGTCGTCGGTCAGGTCAAAAATATACGGCCCCGGCCATATCCATGCATGAAAGATTGGCTCACCCTTTTCCTCGGGAGTATCCTCGGTGGCTTCCTTTATGACTGGCTCCTCACGCTTTATGAGAAAGCGCATGCCGTTCATCCAGCCAGTAAAGGTTGTTTTTTTATAGTAGTTGAGATTGAGTGCATCGTCGTATGTAAGCATAGGTGGCTCCTTGATATATAATGATAAGTAATTATACACCAAATACCCATTTAATGCCAGAATAACGCCGGTACTTAACAATTCAAAGCAATCATGCGCTGAAAATTAATATTTTAATGCAAAAATAAAAATGAATAAAAATGTATAAATAACGCTTATAGACTGCATAAACTGCCCTTATTAATGAGTATTATAAAAATATGACTAATTTTTATGCAAAAATAAAAATAATATAGGAAAATATATCCAATTGACAAAGTATGATTTCTGTGTATAATAAAAAAGAATTGTTCGCGTCAGAACGACAGTTGTATCAGACAGCAAGATTAGGGAGTGTGTAATGACAATGACGTCATTAGCACTTTTTTGCGTATTAGACAAAATACTTTGACGTGGTGCAGTGATAATGCTTTAAAAAATAAAAATAATGCATTATCGATACAAATCCAAGAGGGAGAGAAAAATATGGGTAAGTACATTGTAAAGAGAGTTATTCTCGCTATTTTTACAATCTTCATTATCAGTCTTATTACATTCTTTGCCATGAATGCAATTCCGGGTGGTCCATTCAATTCGGAGAAGGCAAAGAGTCCGGCGGTAATGAAAGAGCTTGAGGCACGCTACGGACTGGATCAGCCACTTATAGTCCAGTACAAGAATTACATGGCAGGCGTGCTGCACGGAGATTTCGGTGTTAGTCTTAAGACAGACCGTCCGATCTCAGATATCATCGGGGAGAGCTTCCCGATTTCAGCGAAGCTTGGACTCTTAGCGGCGCTCACTGCGATAGTATTCGGAGTGGTGCTCGGTTCGATAGCAGCGCTGATGCGAAACAGGTGGCCGGATCGAGTTATAGTATTCTTCGTCACACTGATTACGTCGATGCCGTCATTTGTCATCGCTACGTTATTACTTTATTTCTTCTGTATAAAGCTTGGCGTGGTGCAGGCTTTCAGCTCAGGAAGCAACATGATATTACTTCCGGTGCTGTCACTGTCACTTTCACCGATGGCATATATTACAAGACTTACAAAGACTTCAATGCTTGATGCACTCGGACAGGATTACATCCGTACGGCAAAGGCCAAGGGTGTACATCAGTACAAGATTATATTTGTACATGCGCTTCGTAATGCGCTCATTCCGGTCATCACATATGTGGGACCTATGATTGGTGGTATCCTCACAGGTTCAATGGTTATTGAGAGTATTTTCAATATCGGAGGACTCGGTTCCAAGTTCGTAAGCTGTATCACAAACCGTGATTACACAATGATTATGGCCACAACGCTTTTCCTTGCTGTCATCATGGTAGGCGCGAACCTCATTACAGATATTGTATACAAAGTGATTGATCCACGTATTAAGCTTGATTAAGGAGAGATAAAGATGAAAGATAATATGAAGAGAGCTCCTTTCTCCACACAGATTGACCTTAGCAAGTTCGATATGAAGGATTTTGCCAAGGCATCAGATGAAGAGAAACGCCAGCAGGAGGTTATGGGTGAGTCAACTACCTTCTTTAAGGATGGTCTTAAGAGACTCCGTAAAAATCCACTGGCTATGGGTTCTATTATAGTTTTGGTTTTACTTATTTTGGTTATTCTTCTGGCACCAAAGATTGTGCCTTACGGCTATGCAGATATCGTTAAGGGTGCACAGAACTTAGGACCTTTCCAGTACAGCGATGCTGAGCAGGCACAGATTGATGCAGGTGAGAAGCTGTTCCCGCACATTTTTGGCACAGATGAGCTCGGAAGAGACTATTTTATCCGTGTTGTTTACGGAGCTCGTGTTTCGCTGGGAGTCGGTGTGTTTGCATCACTGCTTGTGCTTATAATCGGTATCATTTACGGTTCCGTATCAGGCTTCTGCGGTGGCAAGGTAGATATGGTTATGATGAGAATAGTAGATATCATTTATTCATTGCCGGATATGCTGCTCATCATTTTACTCGCAGTTGTATTAAATGAGGTGCTGACACCTGTAATAAAGGGTACAGTGCTTTCAAAGCTCGGTGTCAACATGATTGCACTTTTCATAGTGTTTGGATTGCTTTACTGGGTAGGAATGGCAAGACTTATAAGAGGTCAGATTCTTACCATTAAGCAGAATGAGTACATTCTCGCAGCAAAGTGTATCGGAACATCATCAGCCCGCACTATCAGAAAACACATTTTACCGAACTGTCTGTCAGTAATCATCATTACTACAGCGCTTCAGATACCATCAGCCATCTTTACTGAGAGTTATCTGTCATTTATCGGACTTGGTGTTTCGGCTCCTATGCCTTCACTTGGTTCGTTGGCAAATACAGCGCGTGGCGGACTCCAGAGCTACCCATTGCGTCTTATTTTTCCGGCGCTTACGATTTGTATCATTGTTCTTACATTGAATCTTATCGGTGACGGCTTAAGAGATGCATTTGACCCTAAATTATCGAAATAGTAAGGAGTGAGTAAGATGGAAGATAATAAGTTTGTTCTTGAAGTATCTGATCTGCACACTACCTTCAAGACCGATAACGGAGACGTATCAGCTGTAAACGGTGTCAGCTTTAAGCTTGAGCCGGGAAAGACTCTTGGAATCGTAGGAGAGTCGGGCTCAGGAAAGTCAGTTACAGCATATTCAATCATGCAGATTCTTGCTGAGAATGGTGCCATCACAGGCGGTTCAGTAAAATATAAGGGTGAGGATATCACCAAATGGAACAAAAAGAAAATGGCAGATTTCAGAGGAAAATGCTGTTCAATCATTTTCCAGGATCCTATGACATCGCTTAATCCGGTATTTACGGTAGGCTACCAGCTTGAGGAGGCAGTGCTTCTTCACACAGACCGTACAAAGAAGGAAGCAAAAGAGCGTGCTATAGAGATGCTCACACTTGTAGGCGTTAATGAGCCTGAGAAGCGTGTAAATCAGTACCCTCATGAGCTTTCCGGTGGTATGAGACAGCGTGTCATGATAGCTATGGCATTAGCCTGTGAGCCGGATATCCTTATCGCAGATGAGCCGACAACAGCTCTTGATGTGACTATCCAGGCACAGATTCTTGAGCTTATGCAGTCATTGCAGGAAAAGCTCGGCATGGCCATCATCATGGTTACACATGATCTGGGTGTCATTGCTTCAATGTGTGATGAGATCATAGTTATGTACGGCGGCCGTGTGTGTGAGAGAGGAACAGCAGATGCCATATTCTACAGCCCGGCGCATGAGTACACAAAGGGACTGCTTCGTTCAATCCCTACAAAGACCAATTCAAAAACCAGGCTTGTTCCTATCGGAGGCACACCAATCAATATGCTCAACATGCCAGATGGTTGTGCATTCTGCCCTCGCTGTGATGCCGCTATGAAGATATGTCTCACCGAAAAGCCGGAGGAAATCTGGGTTGGAGAGGATCATCTCGCATCATGCTGGATGAATATTAAGAATATGATGGAGGAGGGAAAATCAAATGAGTAATGAGACAAATAACAACGAGTACCTGCTCAAGGTAGACCATTTGAAGCAGTATTTCCCTGTTCATGACGGATTTAAAAAGATGGAATTAAAGGCAGTCGATGATGTGTCATTTGCCATAAAGCCGGGTGAGACGCTTGGACTTGTTGGCGAGTCAGGCTGTGGAAAGACAACCGTAGGACGTACTCTTTTACGTCTGTACCAGCCGACAGCGGGACGCATTGAGTTTGACGGCAATGTATTGTTTGACAGTGAGAAGAAGATAGATGTGGATATGCATCCTTACCGTAAGCAGATGCAGATGGTATTCCAGGATCCGTATTCATCACTCAACCCTCGTATGACGGTTGAGGATATCATTGGAGAGCCTCTCGATGTGCACAAGCTTTACAGTAGCAAGAAAGAGCGCCATGAGATGATTATGGATCTCATGGAGACAGTTGGATTAAACGCAGACCATGCCACACGCTATGCACATGAGTTTTCGGGTGGACAGAGACAGCGTATCGGAATAGCAAGAGCGCTTGCAGTAGATCCGAAGTTTATCGTATGTGATGAGCCGGTATCGGCACTTGATGTTTCAATTCAGGCCCAGGTAGTCAACATGTTTGAGGATCTGCAGAAGGAGAGAGGGTTATCATACCTGTTTATAGCGCACGATCTGCTTGTAGTGCAGCATATCTCTGATAGAATAGCTGTTATGTACTTAGGTCATATGATGGAGCTTGCAGATGCGGATGAGCTGATGGACAATCCAATCCATCCGTACACACAGTCGTTGCTTTCAGCGGTTACGATCCAGGATCCTGAGACTGCCAGACACAGCAAGCGAATCGTGCTTGAGGGAGATGTTCCTTCGCCTCTTCGCATGCCTAGCGGCTGTCCATTCCGTTCGCGTTGTAAATATGCGACAGAACAGTGTGCAGCAGCACGTCCGGAGCTTACAGACAGAGGAAACGGACATATGGTTGCATGCTTCAACCGCTAATATAAGGTTTTTACCGGCATATAGCTTAAGCCACATGTGCCGGTTCTAACATAAATTTATTTTTCATATTAATTAATTAGGAGGAAGAAAGATGAAAAAGAGATTAGTAGCACTTACTCTTGTTGCAGCTATGGCACTTGGCATGACTGCTTGTGGAAGCAAGAGCGAGGGCAAAATATCTACTAACGACACATCTGCTAACGGCACTTCTCATACTGCTGTATCAGCAGGCGTAGACTGGACAAGCTATGACGAGTTAGTAGATTCTATCCGTACAGAAGCAGATCTTGCAAAGCGTGCAGAGATGATGCACCAGGCAGAGGATATGCTTATGGATACATGGTGTGTTATTCCACTTTACTACTACAATGACCAGTATATGCTCAAGGATTATGTCACAGACGTATACTCAACAGTAGAGGGTATGAAATACTTCTACAATGCAAAGAACACAAAGAATGCCGGAAAGTTAAACATCTTCATGGCATCAGAGCCTGATCATATCGATCCTGCATTAAACAGTACTGTTGACGGCGGATGTCTTGCAGTAAACAGCTTTGAGGGTCTTATGCGTTACAACGCTGAGGGCAAGCTTGAGCCTGCATGTGCAGAGAGCTATGAGGTTTCAGAGGATGGCCTCACATACACATTCACAATGCGTGACGGTCTTAAGTGGTCAAATGGTGATGAGCTTACTGCAAAGGATTTCGAGTGGTCTTGGAGGAGAGCAGCAGATCCTAAGACAGCTGCAGATTACAGCTACCTTTGCGCAGTATTCGCAGGATATGATGATACAAAGGGTCTTGCTGCTGATGATGTAGTTGCTTCTGATGATGGAAAGACTCTTACAGTCAAGCTTAAGGCAGTTACACCATACTTCCTTGACTTATGTGCATTCCCATTCTTCTTCCCTGTAAACCAGAAGTCAGTAGAGGGAAATGATGACTGGGCAAACGATGCAAGCGACAAGTTCGTTACAAACGGTGCATTCACACTCAAGGAGTGGAAGCATGATTCAAGCATGACATATGTTAAGAATCCTAACTACTGGGATGCTGACAATGTAACAGTTGATGAGATGAACGTAATGCTTACATCTGATGATGTTTCAGCTTACACAGCTTACCAGAACGGTGACCTTGATTTCATCGATACAGTTCCTACAGCCGAGATTGAGGCAGCTAAGAAGACAAGCGAGTTCTACACAGTTGACAACCTTGGAACATACTACGTAGGCTTCAACATTAACTCTAAGCTCTACTCAGAACTTGGATTAGATGCTGACCAGGCTAAGGTATTCAGAAAAGCAATCTGTCTTCTTATCGATCGTCAGTACATTATCGATACAATCGCCCAGGGCGGACAGAAGATTGCCACAACATTTATCCCAGAGGGCGTTACAGATGGTAACGGTGGCGAGTTCAAGAACAAAGATTACTACGGCACAGATTACGATAAGAACTTTGAGGAGGCTAAAGAGCTTCTTGCTTCTATCGGATTATTAGATGAGAGCACAGGTCAGGTAAACCAGACTGTCGAGTTCTCATACCTTGTAAACAACTCAGAGTCAAATGTAAAGATTGGTGAGGCTATTCAGGCAGATCTTTCAAAGGTAGGTATCAACTTAAAGGTTGAGCAGCAGGAGTGGAACGTATTCCTTAACAGCCGTAAGGACGGACAGTTTGATTTCGCCCGTGAGGGATGGCTTATGGATTACAACGATCCAATCAACATGCTTGAGATGTTCACAACAAAATCAGGTAACAACGATATGCAGTTCGGTCGTTAATCTGATTTTGCTATCATAACAAAGCCGCTCGTGCCATTTGCACGACGATGCGAATAACATGAAGAGTATATAGGAAGTCATACAGTTATTGTATGGCTTCCTTTTTTTGCGTTTAAAGTGGGCTTTTCAGAGCGAAAAAAGGCTCTTTAAAAAAATATGATAATGGTGTAAAATTATTATTGTATAGTTTTAGAATGATGTTTGAGGGTGTGTGATGATTTTAGGACTAAGTGATACGGAAAAGAAATTTAAGACAGCGATGGATACGGCGGGGCCGATATGACAGTGGTCAACAGCTGGCTTAAGCTGTATGTCAAAACAAAAAAGAATTCCTCTGGTGTTGCAAAGCGCTATTATGGCGTGAAGACAGGTTTAAGCAGCCTGCTTTCAGATTTAAAGGAGCTTGAGCAACAAGTTATCGGGTATTGTGAGCTCACAGGAACCGACCGGAAGCACTTTGGAGAGCTGATAAAGGCTTGCAAAGCGAAAAGCGGCATGTTTGACGATGAATTTTTAATCAGCAAGGTGGACACGGATTTTCACACGACTCTGGACTCTGTTGTAAAGCAGGGGGAGAGATATCTGTCATCCTTTGACAACGGTATCATTTTACAGAGTGAGATAGAGAATCTGATACACCTGACAAATGAGGGGCTTGAAAGGAAAAAGCCTGATTTGTTTGCTCTGTCATATTTCTATCTGGGGCACAGCAACAAAGAGCTTGCAGAGCTAAATTTCACACAAAAGACTAAGAGAGTGCATGAGATATATTACGAGGAGTTCTGGAAGGATATATTAAAGCAGCTTGAGGCATGTGTGAAGCAGGCTGAGGCCATAAACGATAAGTATGAGGGCACGACAGACCGGCGCACGGCAAGGATACTGTCGGAGCTTAATCCGCTGCTTGTGGGTGTTACAAAGCAATGGGAGCCGGAACAGACAGCAGAATACATACTGCGCGATATGTGCAGGATATTCAGGGATTGACATAGAAAATGCAGATTGATAAAGGAGCAGAATATGGATGTTATAATTTGGGCAATTATCTTAGGAGCTGTTTTTTACATTAACAAAAAATCAAAGAGCGCAGGCAGTAAAAACACGCAGCCAAACAAACCGAGACCGCAGCAGAAGCAGATACAGCAGATATGGAACAGCATGCAGAATACAGTTCAGTCGGGTATGAATGCATTGAACCAGACATATCAGCAGAAACCACAGCCACAGATGCAGCAGAGAGCACAGCAGCCTCAGAGACCACAGATGCAGCAGAGAGTACAGCCACAGCAGAGCAATCCGGATATAGTGCAGAGGGCCGTGAAAAATAATGCACGCTTTGCGGATGATACGACACAAAAAGAGATTGAGACTATGCACGGACATAGCGAGGCACAGCAGAGGCTGGCGCAGGAGCACTCAAGAAATTGCCAGACACTGCATAATAAAGCAGCTGATGGTGCAAAGATTATAGAGGCTGAGACACAGAGCATGTTTGGCAGTGTTGAGGATCTGATTGCCATGGGATACAGTGGCAATCTGGAGTTTGAGAGAGATTTCCTTGGGGAAGGCTTAGACATGATTAACAACTTTTAAATAATATGAAAAGAGGCAGAAATGATGGACAGAACACCAAAGCCCGGAGAGCTTTACAGGCACTTTAAGAATAAGCTGTATCAGATAGTTACAGTGGCGACACATTCAGAGACAGGGGAAAAGCTTGTGATTTATCAGGCTTTATATGATGATTTTGGGATATACGCCAGACCACTCGACATGTTTGTAAGCGAGGTGGACCATGAGAAATATCCTGATGTGAAGCAGAAATACAGATTTGAGAAGATCACACTTAAGGATAAGCCGGAGGATATGTCGGGAAAGAGTATCTCTTTGAGCACTAATGCGATTGCAGCTAATGCACCTGAAGTTGTGAGTGTTCAGACACAGGCATGTTATGAGCCGGCACCGGATGCAGATGAAGGCCAGGCACCGGATCCGCGTTTGCTGGAGTTCCTTGATGCGGATACCTTTGAAGAGAAGTACAATATACTTATTTCAATGAGGGATATCATAACCGACCGCCTTATAGATGACATAGCGGTGGTTATGGATGTTGTAGTTCCTGAGGGCCCATTGCAAAAGCGGTATGATGATTTAAAGAATACGATAAAGACCAGGCAGTACTATGAATTTTCCAATCGGCTCAGATAGCTGTTGTGATATTTGCCGGATTCAGTGACATCCTCGCCAAACCAGTCAGGCGCTGTGAATTCATTTGCTGCGTCGACAGAGTCGAATTCAACCTCCACGAGTGTAAGAGGAGCCAGATCACCCTCAAATACATCAAGCTCTGCGGTCAGACCACCGTCAAGAGGTATGAGATAGCGTGTCTTTTCGATGAGACGACCGTCAATCTTTTGGACAAGATGGTCGTAGGCTTCTTTTGTGAGAGGAAGATTATATTCTTCTCTTGCGAGTAAACCTTTTCCCTTGTATGTAAGATAATATTCGTCGTTGTCCATTCTGACACGTACAACAGGAGAGGATGAAAGATAACCCTGCTCGATTTTACGGCATTTGAATTGTGGCAGATTGTCAGGAAGTTCCGATACAAGATATTTTTTTTCGATTTCCATTGCAGATATTCTCCATTTTATATTTATTAAATAGCAAAGTGGCGGACTT
>OLQA01002100.1_pt1 | contig 16223 bp, 18 predicted proteins | sample 1673151 | NCBI WGS metagenome assembly OLQA01 (sample SAMEA3136760, study PRJEB25190) | human gut metagenome | biome: human gut; feature: human-associated habitat; material: faeces | place: Austria | collected 2013 | reverse complement strand
GTTTTTGCACCCGGAAAAGGCCGACGTTCTGATGTCTGTGACAGAATCAGGTATGATAACTGACTTAAGCCGGCAGTTTGCAAAAGCATACTTTCCAATTGTCTTTACACCATCCAGAATTACTACGTGCTCTTTTCCAGCCGAGCAGGCAACAAGTTTCTTACCATTTCTAGTGTACGTAATTCCGTCAATTTCCATGAACTCCGGACTGGATACTGAAAAATTTTTAATATAATGTTTTGTCGTACAGAAATGAGCGACTCTCGCCACAGCCTGTTCCATCATGGACAAATCAGTCTCCAAAACAAGTGTCTCAGGAAAACCAAGCCGGCAATTGATTTGTTCTACCGTTTCAGGTCTGTGGATTACCAGCTTTTTAACTCTTGAAAAATCAACGTCAGAAGCGAAAATTACCTTTCTGAATTTGTCATCGGGAATATTGATTTTTTCTGCATCATAATCCACAGCAAAAATAATACATCCTGCTCTTTTGATACCATCTCTGAACGGCTGCTTTTCCAACGCTGAGCCGGAAAATGCATTTGGTTCAATTGCGTCATTGTTTTTAATATCTTCTCCACCTGCAACATTGATACTATTACAGCCTTTGAACGCATAATCCTCAATGCTGTTTATGCCCCTCAGGTCTATCAACTCTCCGTTCTTACGGCAGAATGTATTCATAAGAGTCATGAAACAAAAATGGTTTCTGACAAGATACGGTCCAGACTCAAATTCGTAGCTTTTTGATACTACAAATTTCACATTTGGAAAAAGCGTGTTTGGAATCTCAATTGAAAATATCTCCTCATCGATGACCAGTTTTTCCACGTCAGGAAAGCTTTTCTTACTTTCTGCCATCAGTAAATCATATTTAATCGTGACCTCTTTAATTCCGTCTGCTACATCCATGTCAACAATGCCAGATTCCTCAGGAGCGCTCGCCACATCGCGGTATACGACCACACCAGGCTGAGTTTCTTCTGCTAAGACATCGTCTTCCAGGATATAGAGGATATAGCCGGAATCTTTTTTGTCTATTTTCTTAGCCATATTTTTTCTTCCTTTCTTTTTATTTTTCGTCTTTAATATGCTGGATTTACTGCAACAAAAAAAAAGAACAGACAAAGCGTCTGTTCTTAAATCGCATACAAAACTTTCTCCTCAGAAACACCGCTAAGGTTTAACTGATTTAGGATATATGCCTTTAACGTAAACATTTCTGCATTTTCTGCTTTTGGAAGCATCTTCTGAAGTATATCATTTGACACCAGGCCGGTTTCAACCATCTTGGCGGCAAATTTTTCGCTGCCTTCCTGTATCATATTTGACAGGATGTGGTATGAATATTTTTCTATATGTTCTCTTGCAGATTCCGAACCAAAATCCAGATACTCCAGCAGGGCTACTTTTCCCTGACATGACATTGAGAAAGCATACTTACACATTGATACAGTACGTAACCTTGGATTCTTGAAGAAATATTCTACCTCATCTATTGCGTCAGATGACATCGAAGGCTTAATGCTTCTCGGAAAATACAGATGTTTTCCATTGCAATAAACCTTTATGATTTTATTGTCAGCGTCAAATGGACCAGGCGCCATTATACATGCTGCTCCAAAATCAGAAGGAAACGTTTCCATCGTAAGTTCTTTCAGATTGGAACCGAAACAATCGCATTCCATATTTTTAATGGACGCAGGAAGATGTACGGATTTAATATCTGTTCCGAAAAGAGACTTACGCCCAAGATACAGCAGGCCTTCGTGGAGTTCTATGCTCTCCAAACCGCTGTTAAAAAAGGAGTAATCATTGATAGTCTTAATACTTGCGGGTATATCTATATGTTTTAAGCTACAGCATTCATAAAATGCACTGTCCTCAATCGCATCTGTATTACTTCCAAGTTTGACTGATTCCAAATTCTTGCATCGGTAAAACGCCTTTGCCTTGATTCTATCTATTGATTCAGGAAGCACTACTGACCTTATCTTACAGTTGCGAAAAGCAGAATGGCCAAGTTTTTCAACTCCTTCCGGAATTACAACATGCTCCAGTCCAAGAGAACCGGCAACAACAATTTTTCCGTTTTTTGTATATACAATGCCATCAATTGTTTTATAATCCCCGTTTGAAATTGAAAAATATTTGAGATACGATACCGCTGAAGAAGACATATGTGCAAGTTCCCTTATTTCCACGCCACTCAGCGAATCATTTGTGTCCAGGACAAGCATTTCAGGAAAATTGGTGTTATAGTTAACCTGCCTTGCAGTTCCATATCTGTGGACCACGAGTTTCCTAATACCAGTTAAATCAGTATTCGCTATAAATATTGCCTTTTCGTAATCGTTATCAAAAATGATGACTTCTTCAGATGTTTTGTCAATATCAATCACGATATTTCCTGCCATCTTAACGCCATTAACAAACGGCTGTTTTGCAAAAGCAGACCCCGCAAATGCGTCAGGTTCTATATAATCACCGCAGTATACATCAATCGCGCCAGTCAAATTAGTACTCTCACATCCGGAAAAGGCTCCATTTTTGATTGCAGTAATATCATCAATTTTTATCACTTCCCCCTCTTTCTTACAGAAAGTGTTAAACAGAGTATAAAAAATATTTCCTTCATTCAGAACAAGGCAGTTTCCGGTCTTGAAACTGTCGCTTTCCGACTGTATCCACTTCACATTTGGAATGCGATAATCGTTTTCATGTCAGATGTATATATGATTCCATTTACACACTTAACATAAGGAGAAATGACCTCAATTTCCTTAATATATTCAGCATTCCTGCTTACACTGGCAAGATGCCGGATTTCGTATTTTAAGTCTTCCAGATTATTGTTCGAAGGGATAAATGTAACTTTCTGAGGAAGTCCTTTATCATACAGTAGCCTTTCAAGGCTGTCCACATTATGGAGTACAAGATTTTTTACATCTCTTAAGTCCACTTCTTTCGCGAAGGCAAAAATCTGTTCCTCTTCATCCGGAAACACTACTTCTTCCACCGTCGGGTCAACATCAATCAAGATTCTTCCTGCCATTTTCACACCAAGTGTAAAAGGCTGTTCCATGAATGCAGAACCGGCAAAAGCATTCTCGTTACATGATATACAATACCTTCTTCGGGTACTTATCTTTGTGCTCTTACAGCCTTTGAATGCATACGCTCCAATATAATACACATCCGGGATTTCAATCACCTCATCTTCTGCCGGACAGAATACATTTTTTAATGTTTTTCCGCCAATATTGCTGACAAGATACCGGCCAGACTCAAAAGTCCTGATGTCCTTTGAAACCACACATTTCACATTGGGGAAAAGAGTGTTTGGAATTTCAATTCTATTAACACCTTTTTGAATAGTCAGGTATTTAACTTCCGGAAACGACTTCTTGCTATCAGGCATATTAAGACAATATTCTAAAATAAGATATTCTATCCCAGGCTGGACATCAATATCAACCGCCTCACTTGTCAAATCATCCGTCTCAAACGTATACGTTACGCCATTCTTTGTTTCTTTTCTCATTTTTTTTATTTCCTTTCTTTTTTTTGTTTACACATACAATATGCCAAAATCCTCAAAGCAGAAAAACGCCCGAAGAAATTAACCTTCGGGTTGTCTTCTTTCCAAGATTTTTAACAATATCACCTGAATCTGCGGCAGCATTGCAATAAAGAACACGCCAAACGCTGCCATCCACAACATGAATCCCAACACCAGAGCCGGTCCAACGTCAATTAGGCTGCCGCTTGCCGCTTTTTCAATCAGCGCGCAGACTCCAGCACAGAGCAGTATCATTAGCATAAACGCTGCAAACAGGTTAACAATAAACATCCCGGCATACCATGCAGCCTTCCACCATCCACTTTTTGTTTTTCCTTTTTCGTTTATCTTTTTGCTTACCGGCATCAGGAACCATCCGCAAATCGGTATTAGAATCAGCAGCGGGATTGAGAACACGGCGAAAAACATCCAGTCGTCTTTAGCAGCAATAAGCAGAATCGCCCAGGTGATGATGGCAATGATTTCTGTGATGAGGTTAACTTTTCCAGAAATGGTCAGATTTTTAAGCATATTTTTACCTCCTGTTTTATTTTTGTATATACAATATGCCGAAAATTTTCTGCAGGCAAAAACAGCCGCAGGCATCCTGCGGCTATAAAGTAAAAGTAATTTATTTTTATTTTTTTATATTTGTTACGTCATCCTGCAATCCCAACAACTGCCAACGCAAATAATGATGCAAACGCAGCCAGCCATACAAGCCAGATTGGCAATTTTGCTCTTAGCGGCTCAACTTCTATCGCATACGGAATACACAGTATCATTAAAATGAAAATACTACCAATCAGCTTTAACATATTTCTGCTTGCTGGACTTCCTACTATATATCTTATCCAGACATACCCAACAAGTAGCGAATAAATGAGATTTGCAACACTGTACCACCGTTTTACCGTCATACTTATGTTGACAATCTTAGTATTTCTGTGTTCTTTATTGTCGGAGGACAAAGTTTCGTCTTTGTTTACACCAAGTTTTTCTGTTGTGTTATTCACATCGTTTTTCATTTTCTTTCTCCCTCTTCTCTTCTTCCATCTTCTCCCTCCATGTCACTCCTACAGCAATCGCCGACCAGACATCTTTCTTTACCCCGAAGAACACGTCAGGTTCTTTTTTAGTTCCTTTTCCATTTTTTTTATCTGTTTTTGCATACCGGTCAATCAGCGCCTGACGAATATTTGCGTCTTTCGCCCGCAGGGTATTGCAGAGACAGAGCTTTTCTTCTTTTCGGTAGATTCTGTCAACCGGAATGCTTCGGTCTATTGCTGCCTGGATAAGTCTTCCGTTCCACAAGATGGATTCAATTGTGCTCTCTCCGATTGCCATTCCGAAGCTCTGAAACTGTTCATAAACCAGCTGGTCATAGTCGTCATTTTTGATTATCTGCATTAGGACTTCATTCGCGATTCTACCGAATGATAATAGCTCTATATCGTCTTTATCAAACCGCATGATTGCATAGCCGGATTCTGTAGTTCCGACATCTATTGCGAGAATTTTATCTGTCATTTTTTTGTCTCCTTCTTTTTGCGTATATCGTTAGTATGCTGGAAATTTCATGAAGAAGAAAAAAAATGAATATTTTTTTCTTGAAGCAATATTTTTGTCATATTAACAGTAAATCATCAAATTTACAGTAATTAAGTAGTATGATATAATAATATATGAAATGGAGGTGTGCATATGCGACACATTAAAGAAATATTTAATCAAAAAGACCTATCACTTATTGATAATGAATATAATGAATTTTTACACAAGAAAGAAAAATATCTACAAGACAAAACAAACGATAATTATTTAGAATTAACTTTTGCTTATGAATTAGTTGATGCATACCTTAAAAGTGCTTTGAGTGATGGATATATTACTTTAAATGAATTACAATATATTAGAAATGAATTAAAGGAGGGGCTTACAGAATGAATTTAAATAATCATATTACAAAAACACTATTAAATGAGTATGCTGGCTCCGAAAAAAAGAAAACAGTACTTATGGATGATGGGAATAAATATTTATTAAAATTTCCTGACCCAATAAGAGAAAAGGGTAAAGATTTGTCTTATATTAATAACGCTATTTCAGAATATATATCATGCTCTATTTATAATATAATCGGAATTTCTGCACAAAAAACAATTCTTGGCGAATATATTGATGAGAAAGGAAAACAAAAGATAGCATGTGCATGTCAAGATGTGAGAAAAAATGGAGAGATGATGTATGAAATTAATAAATTAGAGTTAAGCAGCCTTGATAATACTCACGCCAGAACATTATCGTTCTCGTATATGGATGAGGTTTTCAACAAAATGGATGACACTATATCTAAAGAATTGTTAAGTGATTTTTATTATAAGATGTTTATTGTTGACGCTTTTATTGGTAACACAGATAGACATAATGGAAATTGGGCTTTATTGCAATCTTCTGATGATATTCGAATTTCTCCAGTATATGATTGTGGGTCCTCTCTTGCTCCTCTTGTTGATGAAAGTGTTGTTTCTTCAGATGCTGGAGTAAAATGCGCAATGAACACATCTTCTGTATTAGTGGATGATAAAGGAAAACGTATCAAATATTGTGAATTTTTTAAAAATGAATTAAGTCCAAGAGTACAAAAAGCATTGTTGCAAGTGGTACCAAATATTAATCTTGATGAAGTTGATAAATTAGTATTTAATACTGAATATATTTCAAAAAATAGACAAGATTTTTATTTTAGTTTTCTACATACAACATATGAAAAAATATTAATTCCTGCAATTGAAAGATGTTTTACTCAACCGGAAATTTCTTTTTCTGATTTAACACCAGATAAGTGCTACGATTTCTATAAAACTATTATTCGGCCACTAAAAGAGAATGCAACTTACCAAAAACAATCCTTAGATTTTATTGGTCTTAAAGATTATCAATATTCTAATGGAGGAAAAGGTAAAATTTTTATTTATAAAAATGAAGACGTGGTTGGTTTAATATCTTCTCGCAGCAATAATAAGGAAACTAGAGAAAATTATGCAAAGCTATCATCATTTGGATTAAATATTGAAAAAGCTATTAAATCCATTAAAATAAAACAGGAAAAAACAAGCCAGGCTCAAATAGAAAAAGCTAATTTAGAGATGCATAAAAGCGAAGAGCTTTTTTATAATAATGACTCACATGATGATTTTGAAGAAAGATAATATTTAAAAAGCGAGGCTTTTCTGCCTCGCTTTCATTGTTTTTGCAATATACAATCACACACCCATTTCTCTTCTTAGTTCATCAACCTTCTTTCTTTCCGCATCAGTAATCTCACACCATTCAAAATACTTCTCCCAAAACTCATCACATTCTTTTTCAAGCATTTTTCTGTATGTTTTTTTGAAGTATTTGCAATAATACTGCCATTCTTTCTGACGGTCAAAAAAGATGCCATGTTCTTTCGTTAAGACTAATTTTTCTTTTGGCTCCTTTTCTTGTATTTTTTTGCATTTAAGGGTCAAAATTCCTGACTCAATACTTTTTCCAAAGTCAGACATTTTAAGGTAGTCTTCCGACTCGTTTTCTGTCCATTTTTCAGCAAAAGCCTGACGCAGTTTTTCGATTTCTGGTTTTATTCTGTCAGTTTCTGCAGTATGTCTTATTGAAAACTGGTCCATTTGAGAAGACAACTCTGCATATTCAGGAGTACCTTTTTCAAGGTTTTTAAGTCGTCCTTCTTTTAATGCGTCAAACCATTCACGCATAATTTTGTCAGCTGTTTCGTGCAGTTTATTTATCTTTTTCATTAATTTATCAGACTCAACTGCATACTGATTAACGTCAGCGATTGACTTAAATTTAAAGTTGCTGCCGCCGTAATAGCTGATATTTTTGTGGCTTCTTTTAAGTATTTCTTCAAATTCCTTACCAGCATTTTCTTTGTAAACGGAAGCCTTCAGAAGTCCGTCTTCAATCACATGTGCAACCCAGTTGTTGTCATCGTTATTTGTAAGTTCAGGGTTAAAATCAAAAATAATGAAGTTTTTTCCATAATTGTACGCTAGAGAGCGGTAAGGGATTTTACTGCCATTACTGTAATATTTTAAATTACCTCCGTGGCCGCCGATAGAACCTTCTGGTGACAGTGACATCACATCAAAACTGTACCAAGGAAAGCATTTAACCTGTTCGCCGTTAATTGATGCCACTACGTATGCGAAAAGACAAAGCGCAAAGGCAATATTATGCATTACTGCGGTCTTTATTGATGTTGTAATTATTTGTTCCGGAGCATTTCTTCGTATCCGGATTTCCTTTTCATCCCCCGCTTTAATTTCACTGACGGATTGTTTAGCGCTCTTCTCGTATTTATTGCTGTCATAGTTATATCTATATTTGACATTCAGCATGTCGTTCTTTGTGCCAGACACATTAATGACATCTGCTTTCACAACTTCGCTGTCTGTATATGTTTTGTAATCCGTCGCGGCATTTAGCATGAAGAGTATAGCTTCACCCACAAAAAATACAATACAAACAAAAGTAAAAACTTTTTTTCTTTTAGTAATATTTTTACCAATCATCTTAATCCTCCTCGCTTTCTAGAATTGCTTTTATACTTACAATATGCTTGATTTCTTGCCACCCGTGGATTTTTTAAAAAAAATACCGGCAGAATTTCTGCCGGCGTAATCTTATTTCTTAACATACAAATACCATAATAATATTGCAAATGTTACAAATACAAAAGCAGTAGAGGCGAAAGGAAAAATAGCATCAATTTCTTTCACATAAGGCATTACATCAGATGGGGCTTTGGTACTAATTCTTATTTCTCTTTTTTCACCAACCTTAATATTATTGACCTGTTCTGCATGTTTAATACATTCTGATTTATATTTTTGATTGTCATATCGGTATTCATATTTAATTTGAATATCACTGTTTTGGTTAACTGCAATACCTGTAATTTTTGCAATTACGGTATCACTATTTTTGTATTCTTCATGTAACGTTACGGAATAGTAAAATAATGGAATACTAATGAATAAAAATATGATTATCATTATTTTCGTAATTTTCGTATATTTTTCGGCCTTAATTGTTGTATTTTGCATCTGTTCTATCATAAACTAGTCCTCCTTACACATCCAAATTCGCTTCCGTCGCGTTACTGTAAATATACTCTTTTCTCGGCTGGACATCATTCCCCATCAGCAGCGCGGTCAAATCAGACGCCGCCTGCGCGTCCTCAATTTCAACCTGCTTCAGCATTCTTGTTGCCGGGTTCATAGTAGTCTCCCACAGCTGCTCCGCATCCATTTCTCCGAGACCTTTATAACGCTGTAGTTTAAAGTCTTTGTGTGTTTTTCTATATTTTTCAAGTGCCTTGTCGTCATACAGGTACTCTTCTCTTCCGTTCTTTCCATTCGGAATCGCTTTGTATAACGGCGGCATTGCGATATATACGTGGCCTTCATAAATCAGTTCAGGCATAAATCTGTAAAACAGAGTCAGGAGCAGTGTGGCAATATGTGCCCCATCCACATCCGCATCGGCTGCGATAATAATTTTGTTGTATCTCAATTTGGAGATATCAAAGTCATTACCATACCCTTCAGAGAACCCGCAGGCGAAAGCATAAACCATTGTTTTAATCTCGGCATTTGCCAGGATTTTATTGATGCTTGCCTTTTCCACATTCAGAATCTTACCCCTGATTGGAAAGATTGCCTGAAATTCACGGTTTCTTGCTGTCTTAGCTGAACCACCTGCAGAATCACCCTCAACGATAAAGATTTCGCATTTTTCCGGGTCTTTACAGTTACAGTTTGCCAGTTTTCCATTGCTGTCAAAAGAATACTTCGGCTTTGTCAGCATATTTGTTTTTGTTTTTTCTTCTGCTTTTCTGATTTTTGCAGACTTTTCAGCACAGCCGATAACGGCTTTCAGCTCTTCCAGATGACGGTCAAAATACATCTGCAGCTGTTCTGAGATAACGGATGAAACCGCTTTTGCAGCATCCGGGTTGTCCAGCTTTGTTTTTGTCTGGCCTTCAAATCTCGGGTCCGGATGCCTTACGGAAACAACAGCCACGAGGCCGTTTCTTACGTCCGCTCCGGTGAAATTCGCGTCCTTTTCTTTAAGGATGCCAAGCTCCCTTGCATATGCATTGATAAGTGTTGTCAGGGCTGTCTTAAAACCTGTCAGATGAGTACCGCCCTCTGTTGTATAGATACTGTTGCAGAATCCGGTTACATTTTCGTGAAATTCTGTTGTGTATTGGAAAGCACACTCAACTTCAATACCGTCACTCTTTCCAGAAACAGAAACCGGCGCGTCCTGCACCGTTTCAGAATCTTTCACCATAGATTTTACGAGGCCGATGATACCCTCTTCTTCGTGGAAAGTAATTGACTCTACTTCTTTCTTTCTTTTGTCTTCGTAGTGGATTATCAGCTTCGGGTTTAAGTAAGCTGTCTGATGCAGTCTGTTCTTGACCTCTTCTGCTCCAAACTTCACTGTATCAAAAATCTCATCATCCGGCAGAAAGTTGATTGTGGTTCCGTGCCCTTTTGATTTTTTTATCATCGGAAGCAGGCCGTCAATCAGTTCTGTTGTCGGATGCCCTTTTTCATAAGAATCATGAAACAGACCGCCATCGCGTTCAATATCAATTGTAAGACGTTTTGATAATGCATTCACGACAGAAGAACCGACACCATGCAGACCACCGCTGGTTTTGTATGATTTGTTATCAAATTTACCGCCAGCGTGCAGGGTGGATAATACTAGACGCTCCGCAGAAACACCTTTTTCATGCATTCCGACAGGGATTCCTCGTCCATTATCTCTCACGGTCACAGAACCGTCTTTTTCCAGTGTCACCCAAATTTCACTGCAGAATCCTGCCATATGCTCATCAACAGAGTTATCAACGATTTCATAAATCATATGATTCAGGCCTCGTCTTGAAGTGCTGCCGATGTACATACCAGGTCGTTCTCTTACAGCTTCAAGGCCTTCAAGAACTGTGATGCTGTCTGCTCCGTAAAAATTATCTTTCTTTGCCATTTGCCTTACTCCTTATTTTTTTTGCTTTTAACAATATGCCAGAAAATCATTTTTTCTTATTTCTTTGCGAATCTTTTTTCTTGTCTTCATTTTCTTTCTTCTCTTTTTCTTCTTTTTCTATCTTCCACGAAAAATAGAACCATGAAATAGTCAGTATTCCAAAAACAATTACGGATACAATTATTGTTTCTTTTAACATTATTTCTCACTCCATTTTTGCGTATATATTGTATGTGCATTATAGTATGCAGAATTCCCGTCCATCGAGGTTATTTCTTTCCTTTTTTTTTCTTCCACCTTTTCTTCCCGCACCTCTTCCGGTGAAGTAGACTCAGCTTCTTTTTCCAATTCTTTTTTCTTTTTTAAGCATTCATTGAAGTCGATGCTGTCCATAAAAATTCCCATTTTTTGTTCTCCTGTTTTTCTATCTATCTGTAGGCCAAGCCATTGAAAACAGTCAAGCCTTCATTTGTACTTAATATGTTCATTTTTTTTTGTTTTCAATTTTTTTGGCCTTACATATTTAATATGCTGAATTTTTCAGGAATCTGTACAAGCACAAAAAAATTGCCAGCAAAAAAAATTGCTGGCAGTTAATTTCAGGTATTTTTTATTCTTTTTTTGGCTTCCTCATCAACCATTTTTCCAAACCTTCTTTTGTCAATAAGCCTTACTTTCTTTTCTGCATTTTTTGCACATGCTACCTCAATAAGGCCAAGAAGCAAACCACAAAAAATGAATAATACTACCAGGCAAAATGCTGCCAACATATTTTTCACCTCCGCCTGTCATGTTGCAACTTTCTGTTTGACTCCAACAGCCGCCATTACAGCCATAAAAAAGGCCTGCAAAAACTCGCCGGCCTTAAGTATTCTCTTCATCTCACTTCATCAACAGCCTTCCCAATCGCCTCAGCTACTTTTTCAACGTACTTTTCTGCTTCTTTTCTTTTGTATACGTATATGTAAGACGGATGCTGTACTGGCAGATACCATATGCCGTTATGTTCTGTCGCAAAATATTCAAACCCGCGCCAGCGTTTTAGCTTAATGTTTAATTTTTTTCTCTACCGCAGAGCATACTTTCTCTCCAAGCAGAATTACGACATTCGGCTTGACCTCTGCGATTTCTGCAAGCAGATTCTTAAAGCAGTAGTCAATTTCTGCATGGTTTGGATATCTTAACTTTCCATTCTTATCAACCGGCGGACATTTGACCAAATTGGTCTTATATCCTGGCTTGCCGCAGGCGGCTTCAATCTGTTTAACAAGTTTTCCTGTGTTCGTAGTTTCGGAAAGCGGCTCTTCTCCGATTTTTGCAGATATACCTACCCACAAGATATCGTATGCATTGCTTATTTTTGTATCTGGATTTGAATACCTTACGGCAATATCGCAGTGTATGCAATTAGTCATCATAAGCCCTCCTCTTATGGTTTATACATATAATATGCCGTTTTTTTACAGAAAAAGCCTGCCGATATCCATCGGCAGGCGTCATATTTTCAAAATCTCAATCCCGCAGCCGCAATCTTACAGTCCCAGTTCTTTCTTCATCTTCTCCAGTTCGTCATCCACATCAGCGCCTCCGCCGTTTTTATACTTGTCAAGCAGGGAATCTGCCGTGTTGTCATCGGCCGTTTTGTTCAACTCTGTCATCGCCGCAGCCTCATCAAGCATCTTGTCAGCCTTCGCCTCATATCGCTCAAAAGCATCAATGCTTTCCGCAGCCTTGTCACCGCCGGAAAGAACCTGGTTCATATGTTTCTGCGCCTTCGCGGTTGCCATCTTCGCCTTGATTGAATCACGTTTTGATTTCAGGTTTTCAATATCCCTTACCAGCTTGTCATGCATTGCATGCATATTATTGGCATTCGCAGCTGTCATATCATAAGTTTTCTGTAAGGCAGCCAGTTTTTCCTCTTCCTTCTTCTTTGCTTCCAGAAGTGTTCTTGCATCGTCTTCATTTCCTGCACGCAGGGCACTCTCTGCCGCCGCTTTGTAATCAGCAATCTGTTCTTCGCATTCTGTTACTTTTCTTTTTGCATTTTTCTCATCAGCCATTACTGCCGCTGTCTCTTTCTTAACCTCTGCCAGGTCTTTTCTAAGGTTCAGAAGGGTCTGGTCAATCATCTTTGCCGGGTCTTCTGCTTTGTCCAGCAGCGCGTTCACATTTGCGCTCATAATATCCTTAAATCTTGTTAAAATTCCCATATTTTTCAGTCTCCTTTTTTATATTTTTTGAGTAAATCATCCGCTTCGGAATCCCCGTTAAGCGGTGTGTTTAATATTTTTTCAGTTTCTTTTGCTTCTTCAGCCTTATGTTTTCTTCTGATAACCATCACTACGATAATACCGGCAAAAGCAACGATAACGCCAATGACTTTTACTGCATTATTGCCGATATCGGCAGCCGTTGTTGATTTTGTCATAATGCGGTCAGCAGTCTTTGTAAAAATGGTTGTGAACATGTCATCAGTTGACATATCAGAATACCAGTACTTGTCAACATATGCCCAGAAAATCTCAATGGCTTCAGAATCCATTACAGATGAAACCTGTTTTCCGTTTACGTATGCCATATATCCGACATCATTGTCAGTATCCGGTTCAGCGAAATACATATATAAAAATGTACTTTCATTTTTAATATGTTCATCATACCACTTTTTGGCATACTCTTCTTTTGCTGTATCCGTAAGCAGAGTGCTGTCGTAAGCATTTAAGACTATGTATGGCTGCACTCCAGTTTTGTCGTAAAACTTCTTTATTGATTTTTCTGTTTTGGTGACGTTGTCAAACCAGCCGATATTATCAATAATGCAATTGTTGTCATATCCTACGCCAGATTCCAGCCGTTCTCTGTTTTGTGTACTTTTTGGCACGCCTTTCGTTGAAGATGAATTTGACGACGGAAAACCACCAAATGCAGTAACAAGAACAACAATAAATATAACGAGTGATACAATGGCGTTAATCCCACCTCCACTACCGATAAAAATAGTACTTCGTCTTGGTGGGCGTGGATAAAAGCCTCCACCGTAAAAACCTCCTCCGTACGATGGCCCGCCAAAGCTTCCACCGCCGTAACTATTTTGGCTGCTTCCTTCACTTCCGGCACGTCTTCCGCTGCTTACATGATGGCCACCGCTTGACCTGCCGTATGAATGGCCGCCGCCCGAGTGGCCGCCACCGCCGCCTCCGGCTCCTGCTCTTCCCATAATTTATACCTCCTTTTTTAAATATTTTTTTGTACATTTAATATGATAATTTTTTTTAAAAAAAATGACACAAAAAATATTACGGAAAACAAAAAGAGACTTATTTTTTAGCCGTCTAACTCACGAATGAAGTCACGAGAATGCGACGGCTAAATTTTCAGCGCTATCGGATACAAAGAATACCTGTTCCGATGGCTTTTTGTATTTCAGTTCTTTGTTAAGCTGTTTTAGTGTACAATGCATTTTCCATTATTCTCATTCCGCATTATCTTTTCCAAATTTGTATTCCGCCATGTCCAATCCAAACGCGTCTTCCACAAATTCATTCCATTCCGACCAGGACTCCTTCACCCTCCAGAATTCGCCCTCCCACATCTCGCCAAATTCCACAGTCAGGACCCAGCTTGCTTCTGCCACATCTGCCAACTCCTGCAGGATTTTCAGCATTACGTAGGCATCGTTTCCGGGTACTATATTCTCCAGCTTTACAGCAAATTTCTTCTCACCTGCGTCTATCCGTATTCCTTGCATCCCGTCATGAACAAGCATTGCGAATACTTTTTCTGCGTTCTTTTTTATGTTTTCTTTTTCTTTTTCGTATTGTTTTATCTCATTCAGGAATGCTTCTTTTTCTTCTTTTGTTTCCTCTTCTTTTTTGTATTTTCTGAATGGTCTTGACGAGAATTCCGTCTTATATCCGAGAGTCTTGCAGACTGTAAAGACCTCTTCTTTTGCTTTTTCTTCTATTTTTTTTAATATTTTTTCTGCTTCTGGATTACTGGAAGTTTTCAAATATACGTTTCTTAGCAAATTGTCGAAGTTAAGTATTCTTTCTTGCATTTTTCAGCACCTCTTTTTGTATTTGCATACAATATGCCGAATTTTTGCCGGCAGGAGAAAAAATGTCAAAAAAAATTGGACGGTTTTTCTCCGTCCAAAAAATCATTTTTCAAGATATCTCAAGATGGTCTCAAAGACATCATTGCTTACATCTCCATCGTGGAGAATGTCATGTGTTCCCTCAAAATAGTCAATTTCGGTATCTATATTGTTCTTATAGTATGCTTTGTATACTTTGCGAACACCTTTGCCGAAATCTCCGACCGGGTCATTCCTTCCATACAGAAACAATGTCGGAATTGTATTATTTGGGTTTTTGAGCTGTTTTGAAGCATATGCCATACCGCGAAGAAATTCGCTGAAGAATTTTGGTGTCATTTCTTTTGTAACAAGCGGGTCACTCTCATATGCCTCTCTTTCTTTGTCATCTGTCAGCAGCCAGTAATTTTCCGGTTCGTTTTCAAAATGCTTATTGTAGTTTCCGAATGCCAGCTCCCGGATTTCATCAGATGCCATAGATACTCTTTCGCCATATTTAAGGGCAATCATTTTGCTCATTGCAGAAAGCACCGGACCAGGCTGGTTTCCTGTTCCAATCAGGATTTCTTTTTCATAGTCGCTAATGTCAAGCATACATCTTACAATGAAAGAGCCGAGTGAAAATCCGAGAAGATACACAGGCAATCCCGGATAAGACTTTTCAACGTGTTTTCTGACATTTTCAACGTCATTGACAGCATCAAACCAGTTGTCCAGATAAAGACCGAAGGTCTTATTGCAGATGCTTTTGCCGTGACTGATAATATCGTTTCCAAAAACAACATATCCTCTTGCCGTGAAATATTCAGCAAATTTGTTATATCTGTCCATATGTTCCGTCATTCCGTGGCAAACCTGAATCATGCCTTTAATATCTTCCTCATTGTTTGGTGCAAAAATAATCACATTAAGTATTGTATTCTCGTTGACTGATGGTATTGAAGTGTAAGTTTTAATCATTTTTTCTCCTTTTCTTGTTCTGAAATTCGATTACACATTTAGTATGCCGAAAAAAATAAAAACAAGAAAAAAAAGGACGGTAAAAACCGTCCTCAGTAGTTGTATATTGTATATTAATAATGTCGCATATGCAATTCCCCATCTATACATTCGTATAAATATCCTCTACACTCAAACAGAATATAATTTAAATCAGATGCGAAATATACCGGTCTCCGGTCATACTCCTTATCTTTAATTCTGCGAATCATACCGTGACGGTTGATTTCCTCTGCGGGAATGGATGTAACAATGATTACAGCTTCCGGTGCGAAACCAAAATTGTTGTGCAGCCAGCTTTTCAGCATGTCGGCATCTTTTTCGAATTGATAGTCGCACTGCTTCTGCTGGATAAGGTATGCTTCCTGAGAGAGAAGTTCCGGATTGAAATACTCATTCCACTCCTCTTCCAGGTAAAGTTTTCTCTTGGTTTTTCGCAGCTCTTCTTTAAGAGAGACTATCTCTTTTTTAAGAAGAGTTGTCTGATCCTCATGC
>OLQA01002089.1_pt1 | contig 16317 bp, 18 predicted proteins | sample 1673151 | NCBI WGS metagenome assembly OLQA01 (sample SAMEA3136760, study PRJEB25190) | human gut metagenome | biome: human gut; feature: human-associated habitat; material: faeces | place: Austria | collected 2013 | reverse complement strand
CAGTTAAAGGATGGAGATAATGTTGAATTTTTATATTTCATGGGCGGTGGACAAAGATAATAAAGAAATTGCCATTTAATGAAAGAAAAATATAAGTTTAGAAGGAGAAAATATATGGCTTTATCAGATGAGCAGATAGAACGTTATTCGCGCCACATTATATTAAAAGAAGTTGGTGCTAAGGGACAGAAGAAATTACTTAATGCTAAAGTGCTTATAATAGGTGCAGGAGGACTTGGTGCACCAGCAGCTATGTATCTGGCAGCAGCCGGAGTTGGAACAATCGGTATTGTTGATGCTGATGAGGTTGATTTATCTAATCTTCAGAGACAGATTATCCATTCAACAGCAGATATCGGTAAGGCAAAGGTTAAATCTGCTAAAGAAACAATGGAAGCAATCAATCCTGATGTAACAGTTAAGACTTACAGAGAATTCGTTACATCTGAGAATGTTATGGAGCTTATAAAGGATTATGATTTCATCATTGATGGAACAGATAATTTCCCTGCAAAATTCCTTATTAATGATGCGTGTGTTATGGCTGGAAAGCCTTTCTCTCATGCAGGTATCATAAGATTCAAGGGTCAGCTTATGACTTATGTACCAGGAGAAGGACCATGCTACAGATGTGTATTCAAGAATCCGCCACCAAAGGATGCAGTGCCTACATGTAAGCAGGCAGGCGTTATCGGAGCTATGGGCGGAGTAATCGGTTCGCTTCAGGCTATGGAGGCTATCAAGTATTTAATCGGTGTTGGAGAGCTGCTCACAGGATATCTGCTTACATATGATGCACTCACCATGGAGTTCCACAAGATTAAGCTTCCAAAGGATACACACAACTGTGCAGTCTGTGGCGACCATCCGACTATTCTCGAGCCAATCGACTACGAGCAGGAGGTCTGCGAGGAGACAGCGGGCAGATTTGATGCACCTCGTACACAGGAATAAAAAGACAGTAAGGAAAGGAACGATATGAGTATCATAAGAATGAAATATCCGTTTCTGGATGAAATAGCAAAATATGCTAAAGAGCATCTGCCGGAGGAGGCGTGTGGTCTGATAGCAGGCAGTGAGGACGAAAACGGTCGTCTCATCACAAAGGTATATTACCTGACAAATACAGACCATGCCGAGGACCATTTCACAATGGATCCAAAGGAGCAGCTGGCAGCCATAAAGGACATGAGAGCAAACGGCCTTAAGCCGCTTGGCAACTGGCATTCACATCCGTCTAGCCCTTCAAGGCCATCGGATGAGGATATAAAGCTTGCATACGATCCAAATGCGAGCTACATGATAATGTCGCTTATGGCAGAAAATCCTGTAATCAACTCGTTTCATATCGAGGGTGGACAGGTCACGAAAGAGGATTTACGAATATATTCTGATGAATATTACTTCTAAATCATATGTTAATGTTTTGAGTCGCAGCGAAAGCTGCAAAGAAAAGTCAGCTTCATCGAAGATGGCTTTTCTTTTTTAGAGAAAGATGTTATTATAGCATGTATATTTAATAAAACGAAAGAGCGTTCGAAAATGAAATTAAAAACGAAGGAACTTACAACATGTGCACTTTTTGCGGCACTTATAGCAGTTGGAGCATTTATCAAGATTGATATTCCGCTTCCTATGTACACCATGCATTTTACATTACAGTGGTTCTTTGTGCTGATGGCGGGATTTCTGCTCGGGGCAAAGCTGGCATCGCTTAGCGTGATAGTATATTTGTGCATCGGACTGGTGGGAGTGCCTGTATTTGCGGCAGGCGGTGGTCCTACATACATTTTAAGACCGGGATTTGGGTTCCTCTTAGGCTTTGTGCTTGCCGCATTTTTAATCGGAGCCATCACGGAAAAGCTTAAAAAGACCAATGCGTTTACACTCATTCTTCCGGCAACGGTCGGACTGGTGGCATATTATACAGTTGGAGCGATATACTTTTACTGCATGAAGAATTTCTATGCGGCAACATCTGTCAGCTGGGGCATCGTAATAGTAGATTACTGTCTGATAACTGTTGCACCGGACTTTATATTATGCGTATCGGCAGCAGTGTTTTCTGCCAAGCTTCGTCCTGTTTTTGAAGGAATGCTCAATGGATACAGTGTGAAGCATAAGGCAAAAAATAAAGCATAAAGCGTATAATAAAGTATAAAATAAGGCATGAAATATATATGAAATAAAGTATGGATATGGTATTACAGGGAGATAAAAATGGCGTATTTTCCGATGTTTGTGGATATGACGGAAAGAGAGTGCCTGATCGTTGGCGGTGGAAATGTGGCATACCGCAAGGTGATCGTAATGCTGGATTTTGGCGCGAAGGTCACGGTTGTGGCAGAGGATATATGTGATGAGCTGAGAAAGCTTACAATTGATGATATAGCAAGCGAGGATAAAACGGGCTCATATACGGCAAATATAGAAAACAATAAGACGGATTCAGATGCAGCTGACAGAATTACGATTATAAAAAGAAAGTTTAATCAAAAAGACTGTGACGGCATGGAAATGGTTATCGCTGCCACTGATGACAATGCTTTAAATCATGAGATTGCAGAGTATTGCAAAGCTAAGAACATCATGGTAAATGCGGTCGATCAGAAGGCTGATTGCAGCTTTATTTTTCCGTCATACATAAAGGAAAAGAATCTTGTTGCGGCATTTTCGAGCGGAGGAAACAGCCCTGTGCTGACTCAGTATCTGAAATGCAAAGAACAGGAGATTCTTACTCCGTTTCTTGGTGAGCTGAACGAATACATGGGACAGATCCGCGAAAAAGTAATAGCGCAATATGACACGGAAGCCGAGAGAAGGCGTGTATTTAAAGAAATGTTGTGTGCAGCTATTGATAATGGAAGGATTCCGGAAATATAGTTTAAAGTATGGTATTGCAGATTTTAAGTTGTTGTTCATTTATAAATTATAAATGGAAAATGGCATGATCCGTAGGAGAGTAAAATGAGGTATTTAATAGGAACGAGAGGCTCAAAGCTTGCTCTTGTTCAGACTGATTACGTGATAGATAAGTTAAAAAGAGCATATCCGGATGATGATTTTAAGGCTGTTATCATAAAGACAACAGGCGATTTAGAGCAGAAAAAGGCACTCGATAAGATTGGCTCAAAGGGTATCTTCGTAAAGGAGATAGAGGACGAGCTTTTATCGGGAAAGATTCATATGGCAGTCCATTCCATGAAGGATATGCCTGATGAACCGGCAGCAGGGCTTACATTTGCAAAGGCATGGAAGCGTGAAGATCCAAGGGATGTTTTGGTGCTAAAAAATGCCGCTTCACTGGATGAGCTTCCTCATGGTGCCGTGATAGGAACCGGAAGCAAGCGCAGAAAGTATCAGCTTTTAAAGCTGCGTCCTGACCTTAAGGTGGTTGGCATACGCGGAAATATCGATACGAGGCTTCGTAAGCTATATGATGGTGAAATTATATATGAAGAGGTTGCCGATAATACTGTAAATAACAATGAGATAGCTAACGAAAAAAAGAATAAGTATAGCGAATATAGGCTGGATGGAATCGTACTTGCAGCGGCGGGAATAAAGCGTATCGGAAGAGATTCTGAGATCACACAGTACTTTTCAGAGGATGATATGATTCCGGCTCCGGCACAGGGCACACTGGCGCTTGAGCTACGTGCTGACAATGCTAAGCTGATGGCAAAGCTAGATGCTTTGTCAGATGAGAAAACCAATCTGTGCGCAGGCATTGAGAGAGAATTTTTAAAGCGAATCGGTGGAAACTGTCATCTGCCTGTGGCTGCATACTGTGATATTGTAAGTGAAAAAGACCGCGGTAATGACAGCAACAAAAATAACAGGCTAAAGCTTCTTGCGATGTTTGGCTCAGAGGATGGAAAACAGCTTGCAAGGACAGAGCAGATATGGGATATGACATCAGACAGAAACAATATTGTGGAGCGTGCGGTGCACGATATTCGGTATAAATTAGAAATCGACTAAAAAAATATCAAGTCATAATTTTTAATCATAATAATTCAGTAGAAAAATAATTAGGAAAATCATGAGAGAAAACACAGGAAAAGTAGTATTAGTTGGAGCAGGACCGGGAGATACGGGCCTGCTCACTTTAAAAGGAGAAAAATATATAAAACAGGCGGATTGTCTGGTGTATGACAGGCTGTCATCACCAGAGTTTCTTTCAATGGCAAAGGCAGGCTGTGAGCTTATTTATGTGGGCAAGGAAAATCACAAGCATGTCATGAAGCAGGATGCCATAAACGAGCTTTTGTACGAGAAATCAAAATATCATGAGCTTGTAGTCCGTTTAAAGGGCGGAGATCCGTATGTATTTGGAAGAGGCGGAGAGGAAGCTCTCTATCTGGTAGATAGAAATGTGGAGGTAGAAGTGGTACCGGGTGTCAGTTCATCGGTTGCAGCGCTTGCGGCAGCAGGAATACCTATCACACACAGAGGCATAGCAAAAGGCTTTCAGGTCATCACTGCGCACAGCAGAAAGGATGAGGAGGCAGATATAGACTATTCCCTTCTTACAGATGAGACAATCACCTGCGTATTTTTGATGGGACTTGCACATGTAAAAAGCATTGCAGCAGGGCTTATGAAAGCAGGACGAAGAGCGGATACTCCGGCAGCAGTGATATCGAACGGCACACTTGCCGCGCAGCGCAAATGTATAGGAACGCTTGCGGATATCGGAGAAAAGATTGAGGAAGCAAAGCTGACATCACCGGCTATAATCGTTGTGGGAGATGTGGTTTCACTGAATGACAGGCTTGATTTTTTTGAAAAAAGACCGCTGTTTGGAAGAAAAATCACAGTACCGTATATCAAAACAAACGAATTGATAGCAAAATTACAGCAGCTTGGAGCAGATGTCACACCGGTTAAGACAGGTATAATAAACCCGATAATAATTCCTGAATTTGCCGATAAGGTAAGATCGGCAGACTGGATAGTTTTTACAAGCAAAAACGGTGTAAGATCATTTTTCTATAATCTGGATCTGGCAGGGGCAGACATCAGGCTTATAGCAAATGCAAGGTTTGCAGTGGTGGGAAAAGCTACAGAAAAAGAGCTTGCAAAGCACCATATAAAGGCAGATGTTATTCCTATGGAACAGACCGGAAAAGAACTTGCAGGAGAATTGAGTTCGTATATGGGCGATAATGATGAAATCAAAGTCTGCATTTTCTCGGCAAAGGAGGCTTCACCTGACCTTGAGGCAGGGCTTAAAGAAATATGTCAATTAGAAAAAATTGATGCATATGTAAATGAGCAGGCATATGAGAGTATTCCTGAAAGCATTGGAAACATGGTAAGTGAAGCTGTTTTTACAAGCGCATCAAATGTGGAAAGATTTTTTCATATGCTGCCGGAGAATGCATACGTGGAAACAGCATACTCAATAGGTGAAAAAACAACAGCAGCATTAGAGCAGCACAATGTCAGAGAGATAGTACAAGCTGATGATAGCAGTTATGAAGCGCTGGTAGATAAAATATGTTATAAAGCTTAAGAATTTATGGTGACAAAAGTTATATAAAGTTATATAATAAATGCAAAGTTATATAAGGTTATATAAACTTATATACGAAACAAAAAGTTATATAAAGTTATATAAGGGGAAAACAAAATGCAAAATCCATTTACATTATCATTCGGGAAAAAACCACTGCAATATATATCAAGAATCTCACAGACCAATCAGATAGTAGAGACATTTAGGTCAGAAAATCCTGCAAACCAGCTTTTTATGATAACCGGGGTAAGGGGATCGGGCAAAACGGTTATGATGACCAATATAGTATCAGAGATAAAGAAGGATGAGGAATGGCTGACAGTTGAGCTTAACCCTACGAGAGATATGCTTCAGAGCCTTGCAGCTAAGATTTACAGTATGCCTCAGATGAATAAAATATTTGTCAATGCAAAACTGGATTTTTCAGCGTTTGGACTGGGCGTTTCCATAGAAAATGCAGCACCGGTTACGGATATAGAAAATGTGCTGGAATTGATGCTTGAAAATATAAAGAAACATAATAAGCGGTTACTCATTTCAGTTGATGAGGTTACGAACTGTGAATTTGTAAAAGTATTTGTCAGTTCATTTCAGATATTTCTGAGACAGGATTATCCTATTTTTCTGCTTATGACGGGGCTGTTTGAAAATATATATGATCTGCAGAACGACAAGGCACTTACATTTTTGTACAGGGCGCCTAAGATAATGCTTGAACCACTTAGCTTTACAGCAGTCAGGAAACACTATATGGATATTTTTGAACTGGATCAAAGAGAGGCAGACAAAATGGCAGCTCTTACAAAGGGATATCCTTTTGCATTCCAGGTATTGGGATATCTTTACTGGGAAAACAGGGATGATCACACGATAGAAGATATTTTACCGGAATATGATCAGTGCCTTGATGAGTATGTGTACAGTAAAATCTGGTCGGAGCTGTCAGAGCTTGATAAAAAAATATTGTTGGAAATATCAGTAAGTGGTGAAGAAAAGGTAAAAGAAATCAGAGAAAAACTGGATATGAATTCAGGATTATTCTCGGTATATAGAGACCGGCTCAAAAGAAAGGGGGTTATAGATACCTCTGAGTACGGTAAAATTACTCTCACACTTCCACGATTTGAAGAATTTGTCAAAACGCGCCAAATGTAATATACTATATCTAACTGAAACATTAACATAATAAAGGAGAAGCACAATGAAAGAATACAGTATAGGTACAAAGTGTGTACAGGCAGGCTATGCAGCCGGAAACGGAGAGCCGAGACAGATTCCGATTATTCAGTCAACTACATTCAAATATGACACAAGCGAGGACATGGGAAAGCTTTTTGACCTTGAGGCAGAGGGCTATTTCTACAGCAGACTGCAGAATCCAACCTGTGATACGGTAGCAAGAAAAATCGCAGCTATGGAGGGTGGCACTGCTGCCATGCTCACATCATCAGGACAGGCAGCCAATTTCTATGCCATGTTCAACATATGTGAGTGCGGAGACCATATCGTGGCATCATCATCCATCTATGGAGGCACCTTCAACCTCATCGCGGTAACTATGGCAAAGATGGGTATTACAGCTACATTCGTATCTCCTGATGCTACAGAGGAGGAGCTGAATGCAGCATTCAGACCGAACACAAAGCTTATGTTTGGTGAGACTATTGCCAATCCTGCGCTTACGGTGCTTGATATAGAGCTTTTTGCAAAGGTGGCACACGAGCACGGAGTACCGCTTATAGTGGACAATACCTTCCCGACACCTGTAAACTGCAGACCAATTGAGTGGGGCGCAGATATTGTCACACACTCTACCACAAAGTACATGGACGGACACGGAGCCACACTCGGCGGAGCAATCGTAGACAGCGGCAAATTCGACTGGATGGCACATGCAGATAAATATCCGGGACTGTGCACACCTGATGACAGCTATCATGGCATCACATATGCAGAGAAATTCGGCAAGGAAGGTGCGTTTATCACCAAATGTACAGCACAGCTTATGCGCGATTTTGGTTCTATGCAGTCACCACAGAATGCATTTATGCTGAATCTTGGCCTTGAGTCACTTCATGTGCGTATGCCAAAGCATGTGGAAAATGGACAGGCAGTGGCTGAATTTTTGGAAAATCATCCAAAGGTTGCCTATGTAAACTACTCAGGGCTTCCTTCAAACAAATACTATGAGAGAGCACAGAAGTATCTTCCAAACGGAGGCTGCGGAGTCGTATCATTTGGCTTAAAGGGCGGCAGAGAGGCAGCGTCTGCATTTATGAAGGCATTAAGGCTTGGCGCAATCGAGACACATGTGGCAGATGCGAGAACCTGCTGCTTAAATCCGGCAACAAGCACGCATCGTCAGATGAATGATGAGCAGCTTAAGGAAGCAGGAGTGCCGGCAGAGCTTATCAGAATAAGCTTAGGTCTTGAGGACAAGGTGGATTTGATTGCAGATATCTCAAACGCACTCGACGCTATAAAATAAAACATATATTCATAAAATACACAAAAAGAACAAAATTAGTAAAAACAAAACTTTACGAAATGACTTACTAATGATATAGTAGTGATAGGTATGAAAGAGTTTTAATAATTATTTTATTTTTGTGGGAATTATTATGAGTAATAGATTTGATGATGAAAACAATATAGAGATGGATATAAAGACCGCATTCGCATCCTGGGGAAAGTATGTTTTTAAGTGCTTTCCGCAGGAATGCCGTTTGAGGTCTTTTTTATCAGAGGATTCATTAGATGGCTCAGAAGAGAAAAATGTGGATATTATAAACAATCCGTTTATAGACAGCATGGTTGACAGGAATAATCTGCTGAAGGCTGTTAAACAGATTGCAGAGGGAGAAAAATTTGCTACTGTAGTACTGCATGCCAAGGAAGGAACAGATACCTACAGGATATCATTCAAGTCGATTTGCTTTGATGATGCTGGCAGAACAGTTGAGGCAATAGGGCTTGCTGAGCAGCTTGATGAGCGTCTTAACGAGAGTGAGATGGTGAATGCTTTAGGAAGCAACTTCAACAGTATCTACTATGTAGATGTAGACAACAATAAGATGTATCCGTACAGGATGAATCCTTCTGTCCGTGCTATGTTTGGAGAAGTGCTTGAGTCAAAACCGGGCTATCAAGAGATGATGGAACAGTATGTAAATGCTATCGTCTTAGAGGAGGATAAGCTTCACATGCTTTTAGAGACATCAATTAATAATCTGCGCAGGCAGTTTTTGATAAAGGATACCTATCAGCATGATTACCGCATCGTGAGGGATGGACAGGTACAGTATTGCAGAGCCAAGTTTGTCAATGTGTCTGGCGTGGGAGAGCTGCACAAGATGATAGCGGGCTTTTCGGATATAAGCCCGGAGAAGCAAAGAGAGCTTGAGCGTATAGCGTATGTGGATGCAGTGACCGGAGGCAACAATTACGAGAGTTTTAAAAAGAAGCTGCGTGACAGAAACGTATCAGGATATCTGATTTCCATGGATATTCACTCCTTCAAGATAGTGAACTCCATCTGTGGTGTGGCAAAGGGCGATGAGGCGCTTAGATGGATTTCTGAAAATATACGCGGTGTTGTAGGATATAATGACATATCAGGTCATATAAATGCAGACAGATTTGTTATTTTCTTTGCGGATGACAAGATAAATAAGGTTATCAGAAAGATAGAGACCATCAATTTACAGCTTATTAAGGTTTCAGAATCCTTAAAGATTCCAAAGATTCAGCCATACTTTGGTGTGACAAAATGGGAGCCGGGCAAAAAGGTTGAGGAAGCATACGGCGAGGCCAACTTTGCCAAGAATCGGATCAAGGAGCGGAAGGACGTGCTCTATCAGATATACAGTCAGGCCGATACAGAAAGGATTGTCGAAGAAAAGCAGATGGAGGATAACTTCTACAGGGATTTAAATGACAATCATTTTGAGATATGGTATCAGCCCAAGTATGCTCCAAAGACCAACAAGCTGGTCGGTGCAGAGGGACTTGTCAGGTGGAGAAGAGAAAATAATGAGATTATTCCACATTCGATTGATATCGGCAAATGTAAATTTTATGAAAGTCTTGATGAAGGTGAAGAACCCTACCTAAAAAAAGGTATTGGTATATTTGGGAATGCATTGAAATATGAATTCTATCTTCAAAAAGGAACACTCATGAGGGAATGTAGACTCGAGTAAATAAGGGAGGAATGCGTTATGTATAGAATCTATAAGGAAGACTTTCAAAGTCAATGGGTATGGGATAGTATGATTTTTAAGGATCAAGGGGATAGAGATTATGTAACTTCTGGCTATGTCCTAAAACCAATTAAAACATCATCACTTCATAGATGCAGCAAGGAATTTGATGATGCTGTGGAAGCAAATCTCTACTGTATTGAAATGAATAAAAAATCAAGACATCTATGTGAGGATGGAACGTGGTCATGGAGTCGGTATAGCTATTCGGATATGGAACTGGAGGAATTATTATGATTAGTCTCATTCAAAACAATAAGAAATGCAATCTTGAATTTAAACAAGTTGTAACGGATAGAGCAAACATGATTATTAAGAAGGGATATATTATTGGATCCATAAAGTACTTTAAGAATGATTTCAATAGATATACTGGAGCAATTATTAAGTATAAGGATAGAACAAATCAATTATAGAGAAGGGAGAATATTAGAATGCTAAAGAATAAGGAAGAAAGAAAATCATTTCTATTAAATAAGGATAACTGGACTCAATCTTTTGATCTATCGGAAATAGGAATGGTGATATCACATCTCATACTTCCTGATGGGACGTTTATTCTTAAATTTGATGTAAAGGAGGAAAGAATAGACGATTATAGTTATCGAGGTGTACATGAAGTTACAAAATATAGGATACTTATTTCTTATGGAGAACATGTCAGCGATGAAGTATCAATGACATTTTTGATTGATTTATTAGGGAGGATAAAGTAATGAAATGCAAAGACTGTGAACATTTAATTTCTAGTATGGCTGTAAATAGAGGACAAAGTAGTATTTATTACTGTGATATTGCAAGAACAGAGTGCCAGCCAAAAAGAGAAATATCTCGTGTGAGAGGACCAGAGGAGATACCAACAAAGACAGCTCCTAGATGGTGTCCATTGCGAAAATAGAAACCAGGAGGTGAGAAAAAATGAATTCAGTCTTAAAATATCCAGGTGCCAAGAATAGAATTGCAAAATGGATAGTCAGCTTTATACCAACAGATCATGCTGTTTATCTTGAACCATTTGCAGGCAGTCTTGCTGTACTTTTTAATAAGCCAAGATGTCATATCGAAACTGTCAATGACCTTCATGGTGAAGTCGTTAATTATTTCAGGGTTCTAAGAGATAAGCCCGATTATCTAATTCATGCAATTATGACGACTCCATATTCCAGAGAAGAATATGACAATGCATATATCCATGAAGAAAATGACAGTGATATTGAACGTGCAAGAAAATTTTGTGTTAGATGTTGGCAAGGGTTTGGAGGCGCCAATCTCTACCACAATGGATTTAAGAGCGGACAGCAGAAAGTGAGTCCTAATCCTGCCAAAGCATGGAGTGAGTTACCTAATACATTAAGGTTAGCAAATAGAAGACTAAAAGGAGTTCAGATTGAATGCATGGATGCTGTTGAACTTATTCAAAGATATAATACAGATGATGTATTCATTTACTGTGATCCTCCGTATCTGTTTGATAAAGGGAAATCATATCTTTATAAATATGAAATGTCTGAAGAGCAGCATATTCAGTTATTGAATATGTTAAAGAATCACAAGGGCAAAGTCATGATCAGTGGGTATGATAACAATTTATACAATTCAATTCTTGTAGGATGGCATAAGGAATATAAAGAGACAAGAGCTGAGCAGGGAATCAAAAGAATGGAATGCCTTTGGATGAATTATGAAGTGCAAATGTCTCTGGAACTGGAGGATTAAATTTATGATTACATATCTTATGCTTGATAAGGATGATATCACTAAAGTGTGTGGAACAATTGCGAAGGTGGATTTTATGAATGAACTTCATTTTAATGAATATGAAGCTAGAAATTTTATTGATAATTCACACTGCTTTAGAGATAGATATATTCTTGTTGAGGAGGAAAAAGAGAATTCAGGTAAAGTTAAATTTTTCAAGAAAACAGATACGGGTAAAAAGTATTATGTATCTGAAAATGGAAAATTCTATGTAGTCAGCAAGAGCGGCAAGAGAAGAGAACTTAGAGGCTTTATTAAGAAGCGTCATAAACAGAATGTATTTTGTGTTAAGATGCAGAAAAAGGAATATGTCTGCAAAAATGTAGTAGCTAGTCTTTTTATAAAAAAATATAGAGCAGGAAATACAGTTAAACTCAGAAATGGTAAGGATCCTAAAAATGTAGGGGTAGCAAACCTTATGGTTATTGATAAAGCGACATATGCGAAAATAACTGGACCAATGTCCAAATCAAGACGAGTTGGTTTTTATGAGAATGGGCAGCTTATCAGCACATATAGATCAGCACGTGAAGCTGGAATAAAGCTTTACTGTAGTTATCAGACAGTAATAGACTGCTGTAATGAGAAGTACAAAACAAAACTTATTGATGTAAGATGGATTTAATCTGTAGATAAGATAATTGCTATTTCATATGAAATAGCAATGAGGATGATATACTGTATAAAATTACAGAATATACATCTAACATGAAAAACAAAATAGAAGAAATTGGAGGAATAAAAAGATGATTAATAGAGTGGTGTTGGTTGGAAGAATGACAAGAGATCCTGAATTGAGAAGAACAAATACAGGTGCAGCAGTAGCAAGCTTTACTTTAGCGATTAATAGAAACTATAATTCAGCAGATGGGCAGCAGGCAGATTACATACCATGTGTTGTCTGGAATAAGGTTGCGGAAAATGTAGACAAGTATTGTTCAAAGGGATCATTAGTTGGTGTTGAGGCGCGATTACGTTCCCGCGATTATGAAAATGCACAGGGACATAAGGTATATGTTGTTGAAGCTGTCTGTGACAGTGTACAGTTTTTAGAAACAAAAGCTGCCAGAGAAAAAGCTCAGCAACAGCAACCTCAAGTAGAACAAGATAACTTCTATGATATGAAAACAGTGGATTTAGAAAAAGATTTCGATAATTCATTTAATTCATTTGATATTATGGAAGATGATATTCAATTTTAAGGAGGAATAGACTTATGGCATTCAAAAGACAAAGAATGGGTAGAAAGAAAGTTTGCTTTTTTACAAAAAATAAGATTGATTACATCGATTATAAAGATGTTGAATTATTAAAAAGATTCGTTTCTGCAAATGGAAAAATCATTCCTAGACGTGTAACTGGAACAAGCGCTAAATACCAAAGACAATTAGCTGCAGCTATTAAACGTGCTAGACAAATGGCATTATTACCATACGTTGGTGAATAATTAGGACTTAAACTCTTGAGAAATCAGGAGTTTTTTCTTTTCTTATCATAATTAATATTTTAAAGATGGACATGAAGGATAAAATATTTCATTTTATTCCTTATAAATATGATATAATAGGCTATATTTTTTAGGATGGAAAGGAGTTACTATGGGAAAGACAAATACGAAAAAGATGGTTCAAGGAGCCATGATAGCAGCTATGTTTGGAGTGTTATCACTCTTAAATACATATACTGGAAGTATGTTTGATGTTTTTATATGTTATGTTATGGTTATTCCACTGGTTTGGTATGGTTATACTTATACTTTAAAAGATAATATTGTGGTTTCTTTTGTTGCAATGGTTGTTATTGCAATGGTGGGGTTACCATTTTTTGTGATTTCATCTATTTCTTCTTGCTTGGCTGGTTTATTTATAGGCGAAGCACTGAAAAGAAAAGTAAAGAAAGAAACAATTTTAATGGGAACATTGTTAGTGACTTTCCTTAATAATATTTTACTCTATGAAGTTTTTTCAGGTCTTCTAGGTATGAATCTAGTAGCTGAGATGAGAGAAATGTATCAGATGTTAATAGAAATAATGCCATCATTAGCAAGCCAGTTGACTGTTGAAACTGTGATATTAATGATTCCTATTGTTTTAATTATCATGTCAGTTTTAGAAATGTATGTAATTATCTTGCTGTGTCAGATTGTTTTATCTAGATTTAAGATAAAATTTCCAGGTTCGTTTCATATTGCTATGCTACATTTTGGTTATAAAACAGGAGTTTTTTTAGCTATTATTATGTTTGGCTCTTATCTGCTCAAAAGTTTTACTGATATAGAAAGTGTGTATTTATCATATGCATATACATTAACAACACTGGCTTTTGCGGTAGAGGGATTGGCTTTTTTTACATGGCTAACAATTTTAAAGAAAAAGCCAAAGTTAATGATATTGGTATTTATAGGGATTTTTATCCCATTGGTAAATACATTCTATGTTATTGTGGGAATCGTAGATATATTTAGTGATTTAAGAGGGAATTTATTGTATAATGGTCATGATAATAATTAAGGAGGGATATTTATGATAAGAAAGATTGCACAGTTGAGAAATCTTATTATAATACTTCTCGTAGCTGAATGTATTTTATTATTTGGGTTATATCTTTTGCTTGATAGTTCTTTATTATTTGCTTTTTCAGTCTATGCATTGATTAAAAATATTATTTTGTTCTTTGTGTTATCTTATATAACTTATTTGGTTGATACAAATAGTATGAGTGTATCTGAGGCGTTGGATGTTGATGCTAAAAATGCTTTTATATTTGGTGGTTTAGGTTTGATTCAATATGATGAAACAAGAAATGTTGTATGGACAAGTGATTTGTTTAAAGAAATGAATATTAATATTGTTGGTGTAAAACTTTTAGAATGGCAGCCACATCTTGCTTCATTGTTTGAAGATGAGGATATTAAGATTGTTGATATTAAAGGTAAGAAGTTTGAAGCATATAATAGTCAAGAAACAAAGTTAATTTATTTAAAAGATGTGACTCAGTTTTTGTCATTGCAACAAGATTATCTTGATCAGCAGGTTTGTATGGCTTATATTACTATTGATAATTATGAGGAAACGTTAGAAAATGCTGATGAACCAAAAATGGCTTTGATACAATCAAAGTCAAGACAAGTTATTGTTGATTGGGCTTATTCCAATGGGATTATTATCCGTAGATTTAAGTCTGGAGGATATTTGGCATTTTTTAATGAAAGAATTTATCGTAAACAAGTTGAAAATAAATTTGCTATTTTAGATACATTTAAAGAGATGTCAAAAGAATTAGATGAAGTTATGACTTTAAGTATTGGAATTGGTCGTGATTCTAGAGTTTTAAGGGAACTTGATGATATGGCCTCAAATGCTTTGAATTTGACTTATTCTCGTGGAGGAGATCAAGTTGCTGTGAAATCAGGAGATGATAATGTTAAATTCTTTGGCGGTAATAGTGATACTTTTGAAAAAAGCAGTAAGGTACGTGCTAGAGTTATTGCGCAATCATTGGCTGGTTTAATTAAAAATTCGAGTCATGTACTGGTAATGGGGCATAAGAATTCAGATTTGGATTCGTTTGGAGCATCATTGGGGGTCGCTAAGATTGCTATTGCATATGGAAAGAAAGCGAACATTGTGGTCGATTTTGAATCTATTGAGAAGAAAACAAAAGATGTTGCAACAATGATTAAGAATCATGATAAATATAAAGGAATGATTATTTCCTATACAGAGGCAATGGAGCATATTAATAAGAATACATTATTAATTGTAGTAGATAATCATAAACCAAGTTTGGCTATCTCAAATGCACTATTAGAACGTGTGAGAAATAAGGTGATTATTGATCATCATCGACGTGGTGAAGAATTCATTGAAGCACCGGTTCTTACTTATCTGGAGCCAGCCGCATCTAGTACAGTTGAACTTGTTGTTGAATTGTGTGATTATCAAAATGTAGAATTAAATATCAATGAATTGGATGCAACAATAATGTATGCAGGTATGCTAGTTGATACAAATAACTTTAAACAAAGAGTGGGTGTGCGTACATTTCAGTCAGCTGCTTATTTAAAGGAATTACAGGCAAATATGACATTGGCTTATGAATTCTTAGAAGATTCTTATGAAGAAACGTTGCAAAGATTATCAATTACTCAAACTGCTTATCGGTATAATCCATATATATTGATTGCTTGTGCCCATGAGAATGAAGAGTATACGCGTACAATGTTAGCAAAAGCAAGTAATTCATTGTTAGAAGTGAGTACGATTAAGGCGACATTTACAATTGGACGAATATCTAAAACAATGGTTGCAATAAGTGCGAGAAGTACACGTGATATTAACGTCCAGATTATTATGGAAAATATGGGTGGTGGTGGCCATTTTAGTATGGCTGCAGCTCAGTTTGAAAATCGAAGTATAGAAGATGTTCGTCTTTTATTAGAAGAAAAAATTAAAGAATATTTAGATGATAGAGGTGAAGTGTGATGAAAGTTATTTTAACTCAAGATGTAAAGAAAGTGGGAAAGAAAGGTGATATTGTTAATGTTGCTGATGGATATGGTCAAAACTTTTTAATTAAGAATAAACTTGCAGTTTTGGCTACAGAGCATGGGAAAGAGATTGTTGCTCACAATAAGGAACAAGAACGTTTGCAAGATTTAGAAAATAAGAAGAAAGCTGAAGAATTAAAGGAAACATTAGAAAACATTACTTTAGAATTTGCTTTGTCTTCAGGGAAAGATGGAAAAACATTTGGAAGTGTGTCTACAAAAAA
>OLQA01002084.1_pt1 | contig 16336 bp, 32 predicted proteins | sample 1673151 | NCBI WGS metagenome assembly OLQA01 (sample SAMEA3136760, study PRJEB25190) | human gut metagenome | biome: human gut; feature: human-associated habitat; material: faeces | place: Austria | collected 2013 | reverse complement strand
ATGGCAATAATAACAACGCTTCATTCATGCCACCTATTTCCGTTTTGCGTGTTCCAGCCGCTTGCGGATCTTTTCGACAGTCTTAGCCTGGTAGGCCATTATGTCACTGTATTTTTCCCAGTTCCGCTTCGGCTTCTTGGGCCGCGGGTCCGGCTCGATGTAAGAGATGCGCACCGGCCCCGGCTTGTACCAGTTTTCCATCTGTCCACCTCATTTATTCTTTAGATCATATGGGTCTCCCTGGCCATCTAAGGCCGTAAGCTGTACTATAAGATGTACTGTTTCAAAGATTATCGGCCACATCCCTTTCATGTCCTCTGCGTATTGTTTGGCCTGCCAGGTTGTCAGGAAATAGTTGTGCATAGATGTGTTGATTTTATCCAGCAGGTCGTAGCTCATCGTTTTCCCTATTGCCACCCCTAACGAGTCTGCATAATAGTATTTTTCGCCAGCCCTTGGCACTTTCGGCACTTGTCCTACGCCATTGGGCCGTGTCTGATCGGCTACCATACGATTACACTGCCATTCGATGGGACAGCGCATGCAATCTTCCTGCTGCTCACAGCCTTTAATAATTGTGTTCAACGCGTTTTTCATTTCTTCATCGGTAATTTTCATCTCTTATTCCTTCCTCATGCTTATTTTCCGGGCCATGTACTGCCCGTAGGACAGGCCGGCGCGCCGGGCTTCTTCGATGCACTGCCCCATACTGCTCAATTCTTTCGTTTCCGGGGTATAGGTTTTCGGTTTCGGCGGGCGATGACCTTTACGGAACTGCTTTTTTATTTCTTTGGCAAATTCGGCATCTTTGTCCTTTTCTTCTTTTTCTCTGGCTTTTTCCTGCATCCGCTTGAGCTTCATGATTTTCCGCTTCTTCCGTTGCCATCGACAGCCTACGACGTTGACCATTTCCCGCCGGCATGTCGGGCTGCACGTATATTTCCGTGTTCTGGGATTGTCTATCTGCTTGCCACAGACGATACAGAAATCGGGTGCCGGCTTTTCGCCACGGTTAAATTCCGCTTCATATTTATCATGCTCTTGCAATATCCGTTCTCGACAAGCTGAACACGTTTTCTTTTTTCTCCCTCGTAAGTTCAGGGTAAAGACATGCCCGCAAATCATGCATTTTCTTTCCAGCTCTTCCATTTTTCCACCCCTTAAAACCACGTTTTATGAATCAGATCATAGTGCCACCACATGCCATTTTGATAGCGTACGCAATAGTATCCGTTAGCTATAAAAATGGCTTCCGGGTTTCCGTTTCTCCATGTACCGTTTGCCAGTTGTTTATAGACGACGTCGGTCAACAAATCTTTCACGCCGTCCGGCACCAGCTTCCAGCCTTCTTTTCGCCTGAGCATGTTCCTCAGTGCATCCTTACTGATTGTCTTCATCCCAATCCCTCCTATCGGATAATAATGCGTTGCCCTGGTTGCAGGTTGTCGTCTTCCTGCAAGCCGTTGTTGATTTGAATTTCGTAGATAGTTTCGCGGATGTCTTCCCCGCGTGCATCGGCGACGCTGCGGGCAATGTCCCACAATGTTTCACCTTCTTCTACGACATGTACGTCCACATCATCGGCGGCCACTGTCGGCCCCTGGCCGATATTCCCGATACCCGTGCCGGCATAGACGCCGATGCCAAAGGCAAGCAAAATCGTCACGGCCAGGCGGGCCACTTTCCCTTTTTTCGACGTCTGCTTTGCGGCCAGTTGATGGTCATATATTTTCATCGTTTTCATGTTTTTCCCTCCTATGCCAATTCAATACCTGGGAAGATGTCGTCATAGACTTCTGTTTTGCGGATCATCCCCGTCCGGTTCACGGCCCGGGCGCGAAGCCAGGCAATCATGCTCGTACGCTCAAAGACGTACGTATGCCCTTCCCGGCAACATGGCGCCCCTTCATAGATCCATTGGTCGACGACTTCTTTACTGCGCCCCGTGACTTCCGCCAATTCCTTGCGGTTCCAAGTCAGTTGGTCGCTCAATTTCATCGGTTCCAGCTTCTTTTCCATACTATCGCCCCTTTTTACTTCCCCATCATGAATATTGCAATATGCAAAACGAGGATTAAGACGTTAATCGCGGTGATTCGCTCCGCTTTTTTATTGATTCGCTCCGCTTTTTCATTGATTTGCTTTATTTCGGCCCATGGCCCGTCATTTATTTGATTTTCCATGTGTTTGCCTTTCTATTGCGGCTTTCTTTGCTTCGTGCTACAATATCTGTAGACTTATATTTTTTGTTCATTTCCCGCATAAGAGCCGTCCGGTTGCCGCCGAGCGGTTCTTTTTTTGTGTCCGTTTCGGACATGTCAGATAGAGCGTCAATCCTTTGCCGGCTAAATCAAAGATTTTCTCTACAATGGGACTCAGGTCCCTTTCTTCGGCCATGGTGATTTTGTCATCACAGCAGATACGTTCTAGCCGGATGCAGTCGCTGTTCGCATCGGCCAGGGCTACATGATACTGCATGGCCCCGGCCGCGACGCCGGGAATTTTTCCGATTTTCGGCAGGATCATCCTGCCGACTGCCGATTCTTTCGACAAATATGCATAGCCGAGGCACGGATTTTCAAAGACCTGCATCATGCCGGCAACCATGTCGTCACCTGGCAGGATTTCTCCGCTTTCATACTTTGCGTACGTCCTTACGGACACGTTCAGCATTTCCGCTGCCCGCTCCTGCGTCATTCCCGCATCTTTGCGGGCTTTTTTTATTTCAATTCCGAACCGTTTTGTCATGGTGTAACGCCTCCTTTCGGCTACAATATAAGTAGCCCTACAAAATCCAGTCACCAGCCTGGCGAAAGATGTCATACATCATAGCCGCTGCGTTATCGCAGGCAATGTTGACATACCGTTTAGATCCAGACAGCAGATCTATAATTTCCACGGTTTCATCGTTCATCAATCGCAAGTAAAAATGCTTGTCCGCTTCTCTTAGCGCTTCTTCAAACGCTCTTAGTGTCCGTAATTTCTGTTGGAAATCGGCTTTTACGAGTTCATGTTCATTCTTTTCCAACTTCATCGTTATTTTTATGTCTTCCATTTTTTACCCTTTCTCTAATTCAAATGTTTCCTTAGCTCTCTTTTTGACGCTTTCAACGTCCAAGCCTGGAATCAAGTGCCGACAAATTACTTCCGCTTCTTCGGCGGCAAATTCCGAGACTTGGGCCATGATCCGGGCCTGCTTGCTCTTGTCGTTCTTCATGTTTGCCTGGGTGCGCAAACGCCTTAAATAGTTGAAATACAAGTTATTTTCTAAAAATTCTTTTTCCTTCTTATTCACAATCTCGTCCATCCTTTCTTAACTGCCAGTTCATCGCAACGTCGTTTTGCTTCATCCCAGGTTGTGCATAACGGAACGGATTTCATTCGATGCCAGCCGCCGCCCGGCTTCTTCTGATAGCAAATAGCGTATGATTCGCTACCGATGAGCGGTATGGCCGCGTAACACCATCCCCGTTTATCTACATATTTTCTATATTCTTCCATGGTTTCACCCCCTTAGCTTCTGCCGATGAGCAGCAGAAATTCTAAAAACGTCATATGCTCTTTGAGCATCCCAGTGTAGTAAATCCAGTATTCTACGCCCAGGGCCATAATAGCGAGCAGTACAATAGCCATGATTTTTAGCTTCATCTTTGTATCCTCTCCTATCTCATGTTTTTGTTTTGGATGCGGTACAAGCTCACGAAGATGCGGTACAAGCTCACCTGGATTTTAGCCAGTCCCAAAGTATAGAAAACAACAATGCTGCATTGCAGACCCAAATTAGCAAAAATACTTCATTAGATGGTGCCGATGACGACGAATAAACGCCCACTATGACGCCTATGCACCGTATGACGGTGTAATAAAAGTCGTTTTTTGTAATAATTAGAGCCATGTTCCCGCATGCCTCTTTTTCTTTTTCCTGGTCCATGCTATGCACTTCCTTATAATTCCAGGTAAGTGGCATTTATGCCACTTTAGTGGTAAAAAAAATATCCAATACTTCCTGTGCCGTTAATGCAAGCGCGCTTGCTATCTTTTGTACTTCTTCCACTGTAAATTGTAATCCATCATTTTTCATTTTACGAATAAGTGTTGTCCTGTCTATGCCTATGATTTCAGCCAACTTTTCCTGGGTAATTCCCTTTCCTGCCATGACCCCGCGCAATTTCATCATATCCGTCATCTGCATTTCCCTCCCTTCGCTGTGGCATTTATGCCACTTCCTGCTTTTATATTATCGCATGACGGTCGCATTGTCAATACTTTTTTTTGCATTTCTGCTACTATATGTTGCAATTTTGCCGCATTGTAAATATAATAGACTTATAATATTCTTTTAATAATTTCTGGAGGTGTTTCCTTATGACCATCGGAGCGCGAATGAAAAAACGACGGAAAGAACTTGGCATTTCCGCTGACGACATTGCTAATTATATTGGGGTTGATCGAACTACTTATTATCGATACGAAAGAGGGGCTATCTCTAAAGTTTCTACGGAAGTCCTTCAAAAAGTTGCTGAATACCTTCATACTACCCCTACTTGGCTTATGGGAATTAAAGACGCCTCTCCTATTCCATGGCAAAAATCATCTCCATTACAAAATCTCTCTGACGATGAAGCTGATATTATCACTAAATACCGGTGTTTAAATCAGCCAGGCAAGGATACTGTGCGGGCTGTAGTCAATATCCAATATGATGCAATAAAAAAAAGCCCTAAAATAGGCCATTATGATAAAGTCGCTGAAGCAGTCATCCCTTATAATGGTGATAAAAAATAATTTGTTTGCAGAAAGAAGGTTTTACTATGAAGAAAAAGAAAATTATATTATGGGTTGTCGGCGCTATATTTGCATTGACTGTACTCGGCGTCATCGTGGCCGCTCTATCTTCTAATTCACCTGTCGTAACGTCAGAGCCTGCGGCTTCTGCCCCGGCTGATATAAAAGTCGGTACTAAAGCAGGCATCGGTGACACAGAAAAACGCTGGGAAAAAGATTATGGGGAATTAAAAGGCGATGATCCAGTCAAGAATTTAAAAGTCAATGGCTCCGATGTCGCCGTCGTGTTTATGGATAACCACGCCGTCAATATCACCATCGGCAAACGCGATAAATATTACGAAAATAGCGCTATCAAAGACATGCTTCCAGCTGACCGTACCGAAACAAAGAAAGAAAAAGATACATCTGACCCGATGCTGATTAAAGATCGCATCTCTTACCATAGTGATACGCTAGAAAAATCATACCCGGAAACAAAGGGTAACTTTATAGTCATCAATACAAGTGAAGCTACTACCAAAGCATATATTAATACCGTAATTGATTGTACCCCTACAAAAAACTAAGAAAATAATAATCCATATGAAAAAAAGGTGATAATATGTTTAGCTTTTTAAAAAAGCTCTTTTCTAACGAATCTGCTACAAAAACAAATTCTCCACATCCGAAGCCGCCTAAAAAGCGCCGCGCCATCGAGTTATTGGATGATGATTGGCATGAAACAGATTTCCCCTATCAAGCTACTATCTTAAATATCCAGCGGGCCAATAAAAGCTACGGCAGTACGTGCGAAATAGCTATCCGATACATAGAAGACGGTAAATATAAAGATATTATCCGTTTGGTCAATCCCAAAACAAAGACCTTCTCATTTTCTAATTATCATGGTCTTACGTTGGATGATGTGGCTGATTCGCCGGTGTTTCCTGCCGTTTGGGATGATTTAAGCCCGTATTTCAGCAATAAAAATATTGTTACTTACTTTGCGGATGCCCACATGAAAGCCTTAACTAAAACATTAGAACGAAATCATATCGCAATCCCTGAAATGAAAGAAATTGATTTATGTGATTATTTCTGGGAGTATCATGATAGCTGGAAATCGCATAGCTTAGATAGCGTCGCAGAGCATTTAGATATACACAGTTATCCAGATGCGCATAATGTCCAACAAACACTTGATGTAATTTATGAAATTCTCGAAATCATGCAACAAAAACGGCCCGGCCGTCTAAAAAAGTTATTCTTGCATTAGTTGGATAAGGGTGTCAAAAATAATACCCTTAGATAGTCGCAAGATACGACCGAAAATGATTTATCTTGCGAAACTCGGCCCGTATTCAACGGATCTGCAAAAGATAGGCGGTGATGACAGATGAAAAAACGACCAGACGGCCGCTATAAGGTTTCCGCTACGATAGGCGGCAAGCGGCGCTACTTTTACGGGCGGACCATCAAGGAAGCGGAACAGCGTCGCGACAAATTCAAAAATGCACTCCATTCCGCGCCTAACATCGATTACAATATTACCCTGGGTCAATGGCTGTCGATATGGCTACGAGGTGCCAGAGCGACACTGGCAGAGGATACGTTTGATTCTTACGTCTTTCAGCTGCGCCGCTACGTACTGCCAACGCTGGCTAAGATAAAATTAATCGATCTACAGCCGCATATGTTCCGTGACTTGATTGCCTCCCTGCTCTCCCAGGGATACAGCAATCGCACGGTACAATATGCGATTGCCGTGGTCCGAATCGGACTGCGCCAGGCCGTCAATGACGGCATCATCCCGACGTATCCGCTCCGCGGCGTCAAGCTTCCGGTTGTAACCCATGACAAAGTACTGGCATTGACCAAGGACGAAGCGGCCTGCTTTTTGGCGTCCGTCCCGAATCCAAAGCACCACAACCTGTACTGGGTCGCCCTCTATACAGGCCTGCGCCGGTCCGAACTGCTGGGCCTCCGCATCAGCGACATTGACGTAAAAAATAAGACGCTCACGGTCAATCAAACGGTCCTTAATGTCGGTGGAAGCGTCGTAATCAGCCAGACAACGAAAAACAAATCCTCTCATCGGACGATATCCCTTGACGATCAGACGCTCCGCGTCATCCGTGCCCAGGAAAAAATCATTTTTGAAGAGCGAATGGCATCCCTCCACTACGAAAATAATAACTTGCTCTTCGCCCGTCCCGATGGACGCCCGTATGATCCGAAATATATTTCCAGACGCACAAAGGCATACGGCCGCAACGCAAATATGCCGGAAGCCTTCTCTTAGATTCTCTTTCCACACCCTCCGTCATACCCATGCTACGCTCCTGGTCAAAGCCGGCGTCCACTTCAAAGTCATCCAATACCGCCTGGGCCATGCCACCTTTGCCCAGACCATGGACACATACAGCCACATTACGCCGGCCATGGAAAGCAGCGTCGTCGACAAACTCCGTGACCTCATCTGACCCCCGTTTTGACCCCGCGCCTACAGTTTTACTCCGTTTTACTGCGCTCTACCGCGTCTTTCTGTCTATGCCCCACGGTCGAAAATGGCGTAAATAAGCCATTCTTGCCAATCAAAATTGAAGACTCTTAATCAGGGTGTCCAGGGTTCGATCCCCTGATGGTCCACCATAACAAAGTTGATAGCCATCGCATTTATGCGGTGGCTATTTTCGTATGACCCCGAAATGTATGGTGTCTTTGACCCCATTTTGACCCCGCCATATATTTCCCTATTATTTAATCATTATATAATATAAATAAGAGGAATAAAAAAAATAGCCCCTGGCCACGCTCGTGACCAGGGGCTTGTTACATAATGCGATATTATTTTGTCAAATAGCCGACAGCTAAGGCCCCGGCTACGACGGCCCAGGTATCCCGCTGTCTCTTTGCGGTTGCGGTTTTATGTGCTTCTTTATTGATTTGCTCGCTCAACGTCGTTAAAGACTCGCTCTGCTGCGTCAATCGCGTCCGTGTCTGATCGATTGAGGCCTGAGAGTTTTGCAGTTGAGTCTGCGAGATCGTCAGCTGCTCGTTGAGCGTTTTGATTTGCTGATTCTGCTGATTGATTAGCTGTTCGCGCTCGATCGAGTTCTGTTTGAGCGTCTCTATTGAGCTCTTGAGCGTTTCGTATTGTTGCACGGACATTGTCACGGTCGGCCCGCTCCGGGTTGTCGTAGTGCTGGCACAAAAGCCAGCCGCCGGCACCAGCCACAGTAATGAGCAAAACAATAAGGATAATAAGGGTCTTTTTATTTTCGGCAATCTTATCAACCTCCTCTTTCAGCGGAAGATACAAAGGGATCACCTCCTGTTAGTCGTCGAAAAGGTTATCTGCGTACATGTAGTCGCCATCGATGATTCGGCCACCAATCGGCAACTTGTCGGTATCCTGCCAGACAAAGGCTTTAATGTCGTCGACGTCGCCCCATTCCGCGTTCCAGACGGAGCAGTTGAGGGCACGCCAGTTAATCGGCGTGGACCCGCCGTTGCCCCATCTGTCAGATACACGGTCTTCCAACCAGCCATAGGATGCATAGACTCCCGCTTCCAAGCCAATGTTGTCAATCCATGCCTGACACTGGGCAGTCGCCGTTTCGCCGGTGAAGTCATAGCCATTTCTTTCTTTCCAATGGTCGGTATCTTCCAGGTCGAAGAATACCGGCAGTTCCAGCAGGACGCCCGCGTCGGCTATAATGGCCGCGCATTTCCGTGCGTGGTCCGCCGTGACGTCCGGCGTTAAGCTGTAGTCATAGTGATAAGCGCCGACCTTAAGGCCGTATTCGTGGGCCATTTGAACGTTATGTCGGAACTGCCCATCTTCGTGCCCGTTCCCCCAGGAACAGCGTACATAGACAAATTTACAACCGCTATCAACGGCGGCCTGCCAAAAATCGGCGTCTAAGTATCCCTGTGCTTCGGATACGTCAAATCCTCGAATCATGTTTCATTTCTCCGTTACTTTATCTGTACTGGGCGCCATTGTGGGCGCGTTTTGCGGTTGTGCTGGCATTGTGTATCGTGCGGAGTTAAAACGGCTGTCATAGCCGTATTTCGTCCAACATGCCTTGCCAAGACCTACAACTGTTGCGATACCACCGATAACGGCCGTAACGCCGCTCCAGCAGCTCATTAGCTCGAAATGCGTCCCCCGCAAGGCATTAGACCAATATCCAAAGAGCCAGCTGAACAGTACCAGGAATAAAAAAATCATCATCAAAATACTCATGATGATGATTAATTGAAGCCAGTGTTTTTGCCCCCACTGACCAAGGGCTATGATTGTTTTTTTCATTTAACACCTGTGATTTCCCCTATCTTCCGTTTCTTCTGGGGGCCTCCTGTTCTATCCACTTATCTACATCATCTACGTCTACATCAATAACGGTAGCCGCTGTATCCCCATTTACAAGCTCCTTGCCTTCATCAGCAATCAGCCGATACCGAAGTGTATAGTCCATCGGCAATTTGATAGGGCTATCAATAACGCCATTGCTCCCTACGTATCTATAAATTTCCATTTTATTCATGATAAAACTCCTTTCGAAATCACATTGCACCTGTCCAGTTAACCGTAGCTCCGGTAGCTCCCCACGGCGCACCGGAAATAGAATCGGCAGGTTTATCTATATTGATAGTAGTTATTTTTGAACTCTCAAATGCATTTTTGCCGATTGATTGAATGGTGGACGGGATATTAATTGTTGTCATTCCACAATAGTCAAATATTCCCCAATAGGAATAGTCCTTAGATAATATCTCTATTTTCGGCATACTGATAGACTTTAACGAAGAACAGTAAGCAAATGCGGATTGCTCGATTTCTTTAACTTCCGGTAAAGATATTGACTCCAATGACCGACAGTCGCTAAAAGCACTGCTATCAACTTTTGTCGCTTTCTGAAAGGTGGCGGATGTAAGTTGGTCGCAAAAGTCAAACGCATACCGTCCTATTTCTATCAAGTCATCGTTTACGTAATTTCCAGATATACTGCGATCTAATATACTATTTATGACCGTATTATCGGGGCCGGAGCTGCTTCCTGTGCTTGTGCCAGTTGTTAACGTCCCATCTGACGCATAAAATATTTTTCCGCTAGCTACATCACTTGCTGTTGCTGTCGTGCCGGATACGTCACAGAACTGAGCTTTGCCGCTGCCGTCAGACAGCGGAATGATGATAGCAGGGACGCCTTCATAGCTGGCCCCCGCGATTTTTACGTTTTTAGACATGTCGTATCACCCCTATTCAATCGTTAAGACTTTAGATGTAGAATCCTGACTAACAGAAATTGTCGTCAGCGACCCAGTAATTTTAGCCCCATTAACATATGCGGTTTTACCGCTTACGATAGTTCCGGCAGCAGCGGTTGCATCCGATGTATCTACAACGGTGCTGCTGCCGGACACCCCCAAAATCGTTGCCCCGGATTTGATATTTCCGGATATGATTTTAGCCTGCTCTGCACTGGCAATGCTGACTGTGCCAGCGCCGTTATGATAACCTGTCGGGATTGTATACGTTCCTTTTACAATGCTGATAGAGCCTGCTACAGCGCCATTATTTGTCATAGTCCCGCCAGCTTTGCCGCTGCTAATATATGCATCTTTGCCTGCCAGGATATTTGCTGCTGTTGCCGTTGCGTCAGATGTGTCATAAAAATCGGCAGTGCCGCTCCCTGTGGAGAGAGGAATAGATACCTGCGGAACACTTTCGTATGTGACACCATTAATTTTTACACTTTTAGACATAGTATGTTTTCTCCTTTGTTTGTTTATTCAACTAAAATTTTAATACCATCATAGGTAATTTTCCCATAATTAGACGGTATAGCATTGACGGTTACCGATGATAAGCCGTCATATCCTGCATCGGGGTTTACAACCTGTTGAGCATCGGACGGTGTTACAGTCTTTGGCTGAAATATTGCGGCCTGAGGACTGGTATTGACGGAGACAGTGCCGACTAGCTGCCCTGAATTCGAGACGATGCCCGAGAGCTGTCCCGCAGTCGAAACAGTGCCGGTCAACTGCTCTGAAATAACGAGAGCATCATCTAGATCCGGCATTTAAAATGTCACTTCCTCTTCAACCTTGAATAATGTCGGCGCAATAAATGTGCATACAGCTCCTGTTGCTGTGGTAAGTTGGCAGTCATAGACATAGTTACCGTACTCTAGAGCTGACGTGTCAGATGGCACGATGTGTATAACGTTGTCTGACAAGTTTTTACTGATAATTGCATCTTTATCTGACGTGGTTTTCTTCACAGTAAATGTGATAGTATCGCCATCTTGCAGCGAATAAGACGTGCCATCACTGTTTGCTACAGTGACATTAATATTTGCTGAATCACCACGAGTGATGTGAATAGCGTTATTTCTAATCTTTATCACCGCAATCACGTCCTTTCAGTATTATGATTTTCAGCATCTTACTTCACTCTTTTTTGCAGATCATCAAGCCGCTGATGTGCCGACGCGGCCGACGCCTCAACTTTGGCCAATCTCTCGGCCATATTCTGCCTTTTTTCCTCGACGCCGCGGATATATGCCTGCGTGCTCTCGATAAGTTCCCGCAGTTCTTCAATGGATGACGATAAGGGCTTGATGACGGCATAATTAAAGATGACGCCACAGAGGCTCAGTATTCCGACGATGACCCCAGTTATCTGTACCAGCGATTCCATTACGTGCCCCCATTCGCATTGGCATCGCTGGCTGTATCGGTCTTCGGTGCTACGTAGGCGATGCAGTCTTTGTTCGGGCAAGTGCCATCGCTTTTTAGCTCACTGCCACAGTATTTACAGTATTTTTTGCGTTTCCAAAAGCTCATACTTTACACCCCTTCCACGGCTTCCTTGTAAGCCGCTGTCATGTCCTTATAGTCCTGCTGGATGCTGGTCACAGCGTCGGTATTACCTGCCAGCGTTGCGGCCTGTAAGGCCGTCAGCATTTCCGTTTTGTTGGCTTCGTATTCACTGGCAAGTTTCGCTTTTTCTGCCGCCGCTTTTTCTTCTGCTGTCGGTTCTGGCGCGACATACGGGATTGGTTTCCCAGTCTGCATGTCGCGGACGCAGTTACTCATATACTGCTCAAAGGTTGCCTGGTCAATTAATTCAATGACAGTCGCATCACTGGCCAGTTTTGCGGCCTTTTCTTTATCCGCCTGGAGCAGCGATTCGCTGGATGGGTCCGTCGGATCATATTCGCATAAAATGGTGACGACGCGGCGGCCGGATGCATTAAAGCCGGCTACATAGTGCTGGGTATTCATGCTATCATCTCCCTAAAAAGATTATGAGGTGGTAAAAAATGAGAAAGCCTAACGGCTATGGGTCTATCAAACATCTGAGCGGGCGCCGGCGGCGGCCTTTTGTTTTTGTAGTGTCTAAAGAGGGGCGGCAGCGACCAGTTGCGTATTTCGCGACGCAGGTAGAAGCGGAAATTTTTGCAGCAGATTATAACAAAATTCATCGTCGTCACTCCCTCCCTGGGCATCAAATCACGTTGATTGAGCTGTACCATCGCTGGCTCCCGGCTCATATCGCCGATACAGGGCCATCACAATCGTCGCTGGACAGCTATAAAAACGCTTTTAGGCATCTGACCGACTTGCATTACGAGCCGGTTGCAAAACTCCGTTATACGGGCTATCAGCGCATCTTAGACGGCATGAAGCGACACGGCTTATCGTACTCGTCACTAAAAAAGGTGCGGTCGTTGGTTTCGCTACTCGAAAAGTACGCGCTGAAAACGGAGATCATCACGAAGGCTTATGCGCCATTGCTCTCTATCGGCCGAAATCGGCCGGTCCGGCCACATCACACCTTTAGCCGGCAGAAAATCAACCGGTTATGGGCAGCTGTGGACTGCCCCGGTGTCGATACGGTCCTTATCCTGCTCTATACGGGGATGCGCTGTGGCGAGATGCTACAGCTGCAAAAAACGGACGTCCATCTGCGTCAACGCTATATCCGCATCACACGGAGCAAAACCGCCGTCGGCATCCGTATCATCCCCATACATCACCGCATTGCGCCGCTCATCGAGTCCCGAATGAAAATCCCAGGTGATGCCCTCATCTGTGATACGACAGGACGGCCGTACAATTATGGCCGGTACTGCACCATCTGGCGGGCCGTCATGCACCGCATCCGTGCAGATGGCCATACAACCCATGACTGCCGGCACACGGTGGCGACGCTGCTTGATAATGCCGGCGCAAACGAGACGGCAAAACGCCGCATCCTCGGCCATGCCGGCGGTGACATTACGGAACGGGTCTACACGCACAAAGGACTACGTCAGCTCCGTAAATGCATCGAGCTGCTCAAATAATTTGTTACTAATGCGATACTATACGAGCCGCCAGCAGATGTATAAAATACAACAGCTGTGCGGCTCGATGCTTGTTACTATTGTTACTCCAAAAATCAACTAAATCTGCATCTATGAGTAATTCCGTTTGATGTGGATTGTCGAGGATGCGGTTAATACTGTATTTCTCATTTAGCTAAAACATATTGATAATCATGGATTTTGCATCCGTTTTAGATGCTCGTCCAGCTCTTTATACAGCTGTTTCATGACGGCATCGCTGAAAACGACTCCGTAGCTTTCAGCAACAACTTTCATTGTGTAAATTGCGTTATTTACTTCACCACACACAACACTTGGACGTTTTTTCTCGTTGTCAGTGCCAAGCATGAGGTATACGGACTTGTCTTGTTCAGTCATTTCACTCATCTCCTTTCAACAGTGGGGAAATCAAGCAGCTGGAAATGGCTGGAATATTTACTATCCGATTGTGGTTAACGTTGTTTTTAGTGTTATATGCATCGATAACGGGGCTGAAAATGGTTCATTGCAATGTTTAGGGTGTAATACACAAAATAAGAATAACGGTTTTACAGTATATTCAAGCAATCAGACCGATTTTGGATTATCATGGCTGATGTTTGGGGCTTAAACTCCCATTGCTAAAACTCTATATGTATACACGTAATCATCAATTGATGTATCTACCCAAACTATGGTTCTATCCCCACCTGCGCTTATTCCGTATCCCTTCTGACTAATAAGTGTCTCCGCATTAGCTATTACCAAAAACGGATTTTCTGAAAAGGCAATCGGTAACTGCGTAACAACACCACCAGATGCTCCTGCATCATTGCCTGTAATTACCCACTGTTTACCAGCATAATGCAATCCATCTAAAGTTATTCGTTTGATCCATAAGAAAGTTAAAACCAGAATTATCACAATCAGACGTCGTTACGGCTACAGCATTACCCGAGTACGATACCGCTGTAGCCAAAGCGACAGACGCTTTTGGGCTTGTTATATTATATGATATCTTGCCTTGCTTTACATTTGATACATATCCCCACTGTCTATTTGCCAATAGCTATCCATCGTAGATTAGGTAAAGGACTACTATTACCCTTATACCTGAAATCAGTACGGGTTAAATCATCACAAGCAGCTAAAGGGCTTGTATTTGTTATATCCACCGCCAAAGAAGCATTGTCACTTTGGAAGGATATGGGTAGCTTAATACGCTGTGACGATGAATTACAATTAGTTGAATATCCCCACTGTTTAAACTCCAAAAGTAAAATAATCTCTACCATAGGAACTCGGGTCAACATTTATGCCTGTCAAACTTGTATCTTGTGACGTATTTGATGTAATAATAATAACACCGCTATATTCGTTCGAATTCGTGGGGCTATAGCATTTAACAGCGATTTTTGTGTATGCAATTGGAAACGCTGTATATGATTGTGACTTATTAGTCGTTCCCCACTGTATAATGAAGCCGTTTGCCCACTTCGCGTACCCATTTGGTGTCAAACTCTGCGCTACGATGCCCCCACATGTGGCGGCATTGGCCGCGATGGTATTGCGAACGGCGTCGGCGCTGGTATCGTCGAGAATTGTCCGGGCAAAGGCGGACAGTGCCGTTAGGCCGGCCGATGAGGCGCCTGTAAAATACGGCAGTGTATCGGCCGATGGGGTAACGCCGGCCATGGCGAGCAGAGCGTTGGCCAGGGTAATCGGGATCGTGATATTTCCGGACCCGTCGAAGCTTATTGCAGTGCCGGTTAAGCCCGTGCCCGATACGTTGATACTGCGGGGCGTAGCTAATTTATTTGCGCTGCCTACGTTTACTTCCCCTAAATTGCGTTTCCCCGTGCCGCCATTGGCTACCGGAAGGATGCCGCTTACTCCGATACCCGTCGCGTCTGCTGTCCCGTCAAATACGGCATTATATGGACTTGCCAGGTTTACTTTTAAATTTCTTCCTGTTTTGAGTCCCGTGCTTTTCCCGCTGATTCCGTTCGCATGGGCCCAGGCATTTCTATTGTGGGCGTCCAGATTCATATTTACTGTGTCGGACATCTCTTTTAAGCGTTCGTCGTTGGAAAAAAGCTGGCTGGCCATATCATTTTCCAATTTTGCGTGTACCGGATCATTCGTAATACGCTGAGGGAAGCCATCGGTATTGAATGCCAGCGAATTGTCAATCCCTTCTGTCGGTCTCGTCTGGTTATTGATTGTTTCCGGAAAATCTGTTTTCCATTTATCTAAGTAATCAGCCATTGTTTCCACTCCATTCTTTTGTGCTTGTTCCGTATGTATATTTACCGTCAAAATTTATTTTGCCATTCCAGGACCAGCCCAAATACACATAGCAGCCTAAATGAGCCGGTTTATAGACTTCTATTTTTCGCCGCATTTCATTCAGTGCCTCGGCATCGGTTTCGGTCGTGAATATCATGAAATAATACTTGTCATTGTGCTCTTCTACGGAGCCGGTTCCGTACGATTGTACGATATTCCGTACGTTTTCCAGTGTCGTCGTGCTCGGCCCGTGCAGTGAAATCAGTATCCGGTTGCGCCGCTTCTCGTCGCTGTCCGCTTTGTCATGAGGCAGTGCAAGGAATCGTTCCCAGTTTTCCAGTCCCCACGTCGCCGTAGATACAAAGAACTGCTCAAACAAGTCAATGAGCGTTTTCCGCGCATCATCATGAGCCGATGATTCTGCTTTTAATTTAGCCGCAAATTCCGGGTCTTTCGTCAGAAACGCGGGTAGATATTTACATAAGTCGACTATGTCATCTCTGATAAAATCATGCATCGGCCGTCACCGTCAAATCTTTCAGCCTCGGAAGCTGTTCCGTGGTCAGTGTGATATTCGCATTGCTTCCGTCCAGGAGCAATTTGTTATAGTCGGAAATCGTTCCGCTATCTAACATGGCTTTCCCGATTTTTGCCAGGGAAACTTTCCCGTCGGTAAAGGCTTCGTTTTGCATGTAATTGGCAATCGCGCTCTTTAGCTTGTCTGCATACATACTTTCCCAGCCTTTGACTACTACGACGTTCGCGGATACGGAAAATTCTTTGATGCTCGGCGTCACTACGGTTACAGTCGCGCCGATGGGCCGTACAGTCTCGATGTAGTCCGCTGTTTTTTTAATCAAAGCCTCCGAGGCCTGGTTATTGTCGCTGTCGGCAATGATGACTTTTACTGTCCCATT
>OLQA01002082.1_pt1 | contig 16366 bp, 10 predicted proteins | sample 1673151 | NCBI WGS metagenome assembly OLQA01 (sample SAMEA3136760, study PRJEB25190) | human gut metagenome | biome: human gut; feature: human-associated habitat; material: faeces | place: Austria | collected 2013 | reverse complement strand
GCTCGATGCATAGCCGGGCGCGCTTTTTATCGTTCGCTATATCGTTCGCTTAATTGTCGACGGGCTTGAAGACGACGCCCTCGCCAAAAACACTGTTGAGCAGGTCTTTGCCCTCCTCGACGGTCTGCGGCGTCAGGTTTTGCTCCATCACGTTGCCAAACGGGCTCGCGGCAAAAGGCGAACTCGGCGCCGGAGTCGAGCGCACCGGCTCGACGGCGGGCGCAGAAACAGGCGCCTCATCAACCTGGGGTGACGAAGCAGGTTCGGCAGACGCCGGCGCCGGTACGGGTACTGCAAAAGGCGAAGCTGCAGGGTCGGAGGCGGGTCCTTGGAAGGGAGGCTCCTCGGCGTCGGCCTCGCCGATCATGGCATCGTCATAGGGAACCTGCTCACTTTCCCAAGGGGCACGCTCGTCGGCATCGCTCGTCGGAGCCGCACTGGGGGCCACGGCCTCTGTAGCAGGAACAACCGCGGGCGCAATCGGCTGCGAAGCCGGAGCCGGCGTTGCAGGGACTGCGTGAGCAGCGCTCGAAGCGGGCGGCTGGAACGGCGATCTTGACGCGACGGCGGCGGGGGCAGCGGGTTCAGCTGCGGGAACAGCGGACCCAGCGACAGGGGCAGCAGGCTCAGCGACGGGCGGCACCGGACGCTCAAATACCTCGGCCACAGGAGCGGAAGCGGGCGCAAGATCTTGCTGGGAAGGCGCCGCGGGCGTCGGCTGCGGCGCAGGTGCGCCAGGCATTACATACTCGACGGTTCGCGAACCGAAGATCTCGCAGACCACCGGCACGATGGCCTCATGAGAATCTGCTCGCTGCAACATCTTCATGGCAAAGACGGAACCCGCAGGAAGCTCAATGGTCAAACGCAATCCATCATCGGACTGCGCACGAGCATGGAGCAGCAATGCCCCACGCGAAGCCTTTTGCGCCGTCACACGCTTCACAACCTCATTCCATTTGCGTTGAAGATCGGACTGGTCTTCCACGGCAGGGGTCTTGGGGGCGTCGGCAACGACGCGCTTTGCCACCGTAGATTGCTGTGGCGCCGGCTTTGGAGCGGGCCGCCCTAAAGCAGGGGCGGATGCGGGGACAGCCTTGTGCGCTGGCTGCGCTGCAGATTGTGAAGCAGAAGACGCCGGCCGATGTGCAGGCGCGGTGGGAACCGAGAAGGCGGATCGTTCTTGAGGCGCAGGCGTCGGATTGTTCCAAGGCGCCGCCGTATTCGAAGTCGGCCTGTTCGCCGACGCGGCAGCCTGCGGCACCGCCTTCTGTTCACGATTCTGCGCAGAAGACGAAGCAGCGGGAGCCGCAAAGGAGCCAGAGGACAGCTTTGCCTCAAGCATGTCCAAGCGCTCGGCCAAAGCCTCGAGCGTCAAATCGCTCTCGGGGCGCGAAAGACGCGTGAGGGCGATCTCGAGCACCAGACGCGGATCGGAAGCATTGCGCATCTCGATAGCGGCATCATCCAGCACGGTAAGAATGCGCGCAAGGCGATCGGACGTCTCGAAGCAAGACGCCTCCTCGCCCAAGGCAGGAATATTCTCTGGGGGGCAATCAAAAAGTTCGGGAGCGGTACCCGCCACGCGCGCCGTATAGACATCGCGCATATGCGAGACAAGATCGCGCGTGACCTCCAGCAAGTCGTTTCCCTCTTCAACCTGCGCGCGAACCAACCCGAAGAGCGTCGCAACATCACGCTTGGCGATACCCTTCGAAAACTGCGCGAGAATCGCTCCCGAAGCCTCGCCCAAAAGGGAGCGAGCATCGCCCACTCGCACAGCACCGTCGCCAAAAACAGAAAGCTGCTCCAAGGTGGAAAGAGCATCGCGCATGCCGCCGCGGGCATGGCGAGCAACAATCTGCAAAGCTTCTTCGTCGCACTCAAAGCCCTCCTGTTCACACACGTAGCGCAGGCGGCCCTCGATGTCCTCCATCGAGATGCGGTGGAAATCAAAACGCTGGCAACGGGAAAGAATCGTCTCTAAGATCTTTTGCGGATCGGTGGTGCATAGGATAAACACCACATGCGCAGGCGGTTCCTCAAGCGTCTTAAGGAGAGCATTAAACGCCGCCGGCGAGAGCATGTGGACCTCGTCGATGATATAGACCTTGTAGGCGCCGCGCACAGGGGCGAAGCTCACCGAATTGATAATCTCCTCGCGCACATTATCGACGCCGGTGCGCGAAGCCGCGTCGAGCTCGTAGACATCGGGGTGCGTCCCCGCGGCGATAGCCTCGCACTCAGGACATGTTCCGTCGGGCATGCAGCCCGATGCGCCCTGGGCACGAGCCCCTTCTGCCTGCTGACACAACAGGGCTTTGGCGAGAATGCGCGCCATGGTGGTCTTGCCCGTGCCGCGCGGGCCGCAGAACAAGTACGCATGCGACAGACGACCCTCCGCCACCGCGTGCTCAAGCGTCGACACGATATGCCGTTGCCCCACAACGGAATCAAAGGTGAGAGGGCGATATTTTCTGTAGAGCGATTCCATGGGTGCTCCTCAACTCAAATGATTACGGGCCCTATTCTACCGTGTCGTGCGACGCCGCACCCATAGCGGCCGTGCTAAACTAACGGCAAACATGACACCCGCACGTACCCCGTGCGAACCAAAACCCAAACGCATTAGGTGACTTCATGCCGTTGTTCTCGCAACATAGCCCGCAGCAAAACGGTGCTGCAACCCTCCTGCGTCGTTATCGCCCGCTCGAGACGCGCGCAACCGGAGGTTTTGGCAGCGTCGAAATCTGTCTCGACTCACGCCTGCAGCGACGCGTCGCCATCAAGCGCATCCCCCTTGTTGCAGAAGGCATGCCCGCACCGGCAGGCTCCACCGCCGCAGCGCTTGCCGAAGCACGCACCGCAAGTATGCTGCAGCACCCCAACATCGTTTCGGTCATCGATTTCACCTATGATGCCTCCTTCGCCTACTTGGTCATGGAATACGTGGACGGACTTTCGCTCGAGGAGTTCCTCGCTCAAGTCGTCGGCCACTCACTCACGTACGATGAGGAGTCACACATCGCGGACTCCTTATGTCAGGCGCTTGCCTACGCACACGAAAACGGCGTGCTGCACCTCGATATCAAGCCGGCAAACGTGCTCATCGACCACAGCGGCCACGTCAAACTGGCCGATTTTGGCATGGCGTGCCTCACGAGCGCCGCGGGTTGGGGCGGAGCGCGCGGCGGAACCATCGGATACATGTCGCCCGAACAGCTCGATGGATCTGTAGTGGACGAGCGCTCCGACCTGTTCTCCCTTGCCTGCGTGCTTTACGAGTCGCTCTGCGGCGGCAAGCCCTTTGTCGCCGCGTCTCCCGCAGACTCGCTCAAGCGCATCGAAGCTGGCGTCGAGACACCCAGCGAGCTTTTGCCCGATATTCCCGCATCTGCGGAGCACGCGCTTTTGCAGGCGCTCTCCCCCGCACCGGAATCCCGACCCGTTCGCGCGGACGACTTTGCCGAGACGTTCCTATCGGAGATGGGTAATGCGCGCCAGGGCAAAAAGAGCCTCGCACGCATGATCGCGCGCATGACTTCCGACGAAATGGACCCCGTGGAGCCGACCCAAGATGACGAGCCCACCGTAACCGATCCGGCAAAAGGCCTTTTGGGAACCAGATACCCTCAAGCCCGATTGCTGCTGGGCGTCATCGCGTCGGTCCTCGGCGTCGCTTGGCCGTCTTTTGCCATCCTGCACGCCATGGGCCTGGCTCAGGCTCCCGCCGCCCTCTCTGCCATCGTCATCGGGACCGCTGGCGGCGCCGCGCCTCAGATTGGCTCGGCCCTGCTTGCAGCCGGGCTCTTCACCATGATCGTCAACTCGACCCCCCTCGTCCCCGCACTGCCCTCCCTCGCGCTCATCGCCGCATTGGGAACATCGTGGTGGCTCGTATGGGGACGCACCTCGCGCCATGCATCAACGGCACTCGTCGTGACCTATGCCTTATCCGCATCGCCATCGCTGCCGGCCGATGCCTGTCTTGTCGGGGCTTGCCTGGCCGCGTACCTCGCATCGCCTGCCGAGGCGGGGATCTCGTGCGCGCTCGGCATGATCTTAGGGAGGCTGTCGCTTCTCGCTTGCACGGCAGGCGGAGTCCTTGGAGCCGATATGCTGGCCCAAGGACTTCTCGATGTGTCCTTTATCGCCCCTGTTCTCATTTGCGCTGCGGGGGCGGCGGGGCTCTCATATTTGCTTGACCGCGGGTGGTCAAATTACCAAAAACAGGGCTCTCGCCTGCTCTTTTTGCTCGCCGAAGCCTGCCCGGTCGTCCTCGCCATCGGTATCCTCTGTCTTGCGCACCCTATGGAAATTGCCAGCTTGCGCCCCGAGAACATCGCAAATGCATTTGGAGCCGGAATCGTATCCTCTATAATTGTTTGGATTGACATGTATCTATTTGGCTATGAACACGGCCCGTCGAAAGAGTGATCGTACGTGAAGTTTCTGAACACTTTCGAAGACCACGTGGCAGGCATCCTCGGTGCCGCCCGCGCACCATTTTCCTTCAAGAAGCTCGCCAAGCAGGCGGCTCACGAGATGGAAGATCAGACGCTTGTGGTCAATGGCGTCAACACCGCGCCGGCACTCTATACGATCTTGATTGCCAATGACGATGACCCTTTGATGGCCCCTTACTACCCGCAGCTCTCGCGCGAAGTGAGCGAGTTCGTCAAGGCTCAGGCAGAGAAGAAGCGCTACACCTTTGTAGGCGAGCCCCTGGTGCGCTTTATGATCGACCCCTCTCTTAAGGGCGGCAAGTTCTCCGTCTTTGCCGAGAACGTCGATGCCCCCACGCTGGGACGTCTGTACGAGGAAGAGCGCGCGTACCAAAACGGTATGTCGGCACCGATGCCGCGCCAGCAGCAAACGCCGCGCCCCATCCAGCCTGCTCCCGCGCCGCAGCAAAACCCCATCCAGCCTGCCCCCGCCTCGCGTCCCGTGGCACAGGTGCCCAGCCCGGCAGCCGTCGAAAACGATCCGTTTGCCCCCAACCCGCCCGATCCCGCAGCGCCCATCCCCGTGCCGCAAACCGTAACGCGCGAGGCCATCGCCGGCATGGGCGGAGCAGCCGCAACCGGCGGTGCGATCGGTGCCGCGGCAAGCATCGCCGCCAACATGGCAAACGCACGCGCAAACCAAGCCCCCGCGCAGCCTTTGGCCCAGCTTATCGATGTCGTGACCCGCGAAGCCCTCGAGGTCAACGCGGCACACTGCATCATTGGCCGCGAGCGCGCCGCCGCCGACGTGATCCTTCGCGACCCCAACGTCTCGCGCCGCCATGCCGAGCTCACCTTCACGGGCTCCGACTGGTCCATCGAGGACCTCAACTCCACCAATGGCACGTTTGTGAACAACCGCCGCATCACGCGCTGCCCGCTGCGCAACGGCGACCTGCTCACCTTTGGTCTTAGCAACTTCGAGTTCAGAAGCTAGGAGCAGCTCATGATCGACCTGATCTTGTTCACGGGGCGCATCGTCCTCGTCGTCTTGCTCTATATCTTCCTGTTCGCCGTCATGAAGACCGGCGTGGGTCTCGTCCGCGGTCAACGCCGTGACTCGGCAATTTGGACCATCGATGTCGACAAGGGCCCTCGCGGCATCCGCGGCATCCATGTGGACATGCTCGGACCCGTAATCGTAGGCCGCTCGCCTTCGTCTGATATCTGCATTAACGAGCCCTTTGTCTCGGCATCGCACGCACGTTTCACCACCCAAGGTCCCGCCCTCGTAATCGAGGACCTCAACTCCTTGAACGGAACGCTCGTCAACGGCCGCACACTCACCGAGCCTGCCACTCTGCGCGAAGGCGATGAGGTGCAGATCGGCGATGTCGTGATGAAAGTGAATCGCCGATGATCGACGAGGAGAACAATTTCTCTTTCGAAGCTGATACTGGTCTTGACGACGATGCCGCCACGCCAGCGGCGCATGCTGCCCATATGGCGCCTTCCCCTGTCGAACACGCCGATGTTCCCGCAGTGGGAGCACACATGGCAGAGCCTGTGGATGCTCCGCAGGACACCGCACCAGCCGACGATGCCGACCGCACCGCCGTGCACGCCGCCGCCCTCGATATCCTGAACGAAGACGCCGCCACGCACGCCGCTGCCGTCGACATCCTGAATGAAGACATCGATTTGGCCGAAAAGGACGCTGTCCCGGCCCCTGTCATCCCCACTGCCAGCGCTGAGGCTCCTGCAGAGCCATGCCCGGAGCAGGCGCCCGACGCATCCGACGCCGCGTCCGATGACGAGCCCGCGGCCCCGGCCCACGCCGCACCCAAGCCGCGTCTGCTTCCCACCGCCTCGCTCGACGATACTGCCGAGATTGACGTCGAAGCCGTGGAAGCACAGCTCAAAGACCCTGGCAGCACGCAAAGCTTCGCCCCCATCACCGAAGAGCGCATCGACACCGACTCGACCTACGACGCCGGAACCACCACCACGCTCATGTGGGGAGCACGATCCGATGTGGGCTGCGTGCGCTCCCATAACGAAGATTCCTATCTGGTGCAGTCGCCGCTCTTTTGCGTCTGCGACGGCATGGGCGGACACGCGGCGGGCGAAGTTGCATCTTCGCTTGCTGTGGAAACCATCGCAAAGACGGCGCCGAACGCTGCCGACCCCGCGCTTCTCGCGGCATCGGTCGAGGCCGCCAACGCCGCCATCATCGAAGCCGCAGCGAACGGCTTGGGCAAATCGGGCATGGGTTGCACCGCGACCTGCGCCTATATCGACGGCACCACCATCGCCATTGCCCACGTGGGCGACTCGCGCGCCTACCTGCTGCATGAGGGCACCCTCATCCGCGTAACGCGCGATCATTCCTATGTCGAGGAACTCGTAGACGCCGGTGAAATCACCGCCGACGAAGCACGCACGCACCCAAATCGCTCGGTCATCACCCGCGCACTCGGCTCCGACCCCGCCATGTACGCAGACCATTTCCAGCTCAACATCGAAGAGGGCGACCGCCTAATCCTGTGCTCCGATGGCCTATCGAGCATGGTCCCGGACGGCGATATCGAAACCATCGCCGCCCAATCGTCGACCGCACAGATTTGCACCGACAATCTGGTAGACGCAGCCCTGGCGGCAGGTGGCGGAGACAACGTGACCGTTGTCGTCGTAGATGTGGTGGACGACGGGCGCATCAAAACCCTCATCGGCAAACGCCGCCGCAACCTCATCATCGCCTTGGTCGCGCTCGTAGCCGCGCTCGTGCTCTCGGGCATCGTTGCCGCCGTGTCTATCACGAGCTCCGTGTTTTTGGGCGTGAACAGCGACGACACCGTGGCGATCTATACCGGCATCCATGCCGACTTTTTGGGCATAAAGCTCTATCACATCGAAGACACCACGTCGGTCAAGCTCTCAGACCTGCCCGACGATACGCGCAACCGTCTTGAAGAAGGCATTCCGCAAGATAATCTCGAGGACGCGCGCAATACGATTTCGGAATACCGTGCGCAAATCGATGCCGCCGAAACCGAACAGGTGCTCACCGCCGAGACGATTCGCAAGAGCGCAGACGCCAACGCGGGAGAAACCGATTCGAGCGGCGCCGATAGTTCCGCCACAGGCACTCCGACCGATACGACCGATACGACTCAAACCACCAAAGGAGGCGCATGATGGGAAGCCGCCGCAACACCGAGCTTTTCTTGCTCATCGCTTCCGCGTTCCCGGTAACGCTTCTGTATGCACTCTATGTCACGGGCACCGGAGCCGCGCTTTCATTCCAGACACTTGCCGTACCCATCGGCCTGTTCGCCGCCTTCACCGCGGCGCACATCGCCGCGCGCATCTTTGTCCCCGGCGCCGATCCGGCGATTCTGCCCATTGTCTTTTTCCTCTCGGGCATCGGCATCACCTTTGTCACGCGCCTGGCACCGAGCCTTGCCATGAACCAGCTGATCATCCTGTTCGTGTCCATCACGCTCATGGTCATCACGCTTGCTTTGGTCAAGAATCTCGACATCGTGAAGCGCTATAAGTACACGTTTGGCGCGATCGGCATCCTGCTGCTCATCCTGCCCATGTTTATCGGTACCGAGATTTACGGCTCCAAACTGTGGATTCGCATTGGCTCGTTTACCATCCAGCCCGGCGAGTTCGCCAAGGTCTTCATCGTCTTGTTCCTGGCCGGCTACCTCTCCGAGAACCGCGAGCTGCTCTCCATCTCCAGCCACTCGATCATGGGCTTCAAGATTCCGCGCCTGCGCCTGCTCACCCCGCTGTTCTTGGTGTGGGGTATCTGCCTTCTGGTCGTTGTTTTCGAACGCGACCTGGGTTCGGCACTGCTGTTCTACACCATCTTCTTGATGATGCTCTACGCCGCAACCGGCCGTGTCTCCTACGTGATCATCGGCTTTTTCCTGCTGGCAATCGGAGCCGTGGGCGCCTATCACTTCCTGTCCCACGTGCAGGTGCGTTTCCAAATCTGGCTCAACCCGTTTGCAGACGCGCAGAATAAGGGCTATCAGATCGTACAGTCACTTTACTCCCTGGCCGACGGCGGACTGGCCGGCGTGGGCGTGGGCAAGGGCCTCGCCAAGCTCATCCCGATCGTCGAATCCGACTTCATCTTCTCCGCTATTGGCGAAGAGATGGGCCTGCTTGGCGGCGCCGCGGTTCTTCTTGCCTTTATGCTCTTCGCGGTGCGCGGCCTCACCACCGCCGCACGTGCCAAGTCCGACCTTGCCGCTTTCACGGCAACGGGCCTCACCGCCGCCATCTCGTTCCAGGCGTTCTTGATCGTGGGCGGCGTAACCAAACTCATCCCGCTTACCGGTGTTACCCTGCCCTTTATGAGCCAGGGCGGCTCCTCCCTGCTCGCGAGCTTTGTCATTGTGGCACTGCTCATGCGCGCAGGCGACGAGGCAACCGGTCGCAGCGTTGAGCTTGCGGGCACGGGCATCTCCACCGCCCTTCCCGACAGTGCTGTTGCAGGGGCTCCCACCAGCAAAAACGGCACCCGCTTCTTCACGGCCAGCACCGGTGCCGCTGCGGGATCGCACGCTCGCCCCAATTCGCGCATGCGTCGACGCCTGCTTGACACGCCCGAATCCGGCGTACTGGGCCGCGTTGCGCTGGCAAAGCGCCTTACGGTCACGGTGTTCGTCTTCACCGGCTTGTTTGCCATCCTCATTGGCAATCTCACCTATCTCCAGGTGTTCCAGGCCAAGAACATCCAGAGCATGCCCAGCAACAACCACACGATCATGCGCGCCGCCTATATCAAGCGCGGCTCCATCATCACCTCCGATGGCGTGACGCTTGCCGAATCGGTCCAAAACGCCGACGGAACCTATTCGCGTTCCTATCCCAACGGAAACCTCGCCGCGCACACGGTGGGCTACTATTCCACGCAGTACGGCTCCACAGGCATCGAATCGTCGATGAACGACACGCTCACCGGATCGCGCGATTACTCCAGTTGGAAGAATGCCGTCAACTCGCTTGCCGGCATCACCCAGCCCGGCAACACCGTGAAGCTCACCATCAACTCGAGCATTCAGCAGGCCGCCGAGCAGGCGCTTGCTGGCAAGAAGGGTGCCATCGTGGTGCTCGACCCGCGCACCGGCGCCGTGCTTGCCAAGGCAAGTGCCCCCAGCTACGACAATTCCAATGTCGAAACCCTCATGGGCACCAATGACGAATCCCAGGGTTCGCTCGTAGACCGCTCCACCCAGTCGCTCTACACGCCCGGCTCGACCTTCAAGGTCGTCACGCTCGCCGCAGCACTCGACTCGGGCAAGACAACCCTGGACCAAAGCTTCGAGTCGCCCTCATCCATGAAGATCGGTGACGCCGATGTCACCAACCACCTCAACGCCAATTACGGCACCGTAAGCCTCGAGCGCGCTTTTGCACTCTCTTCCAATGTTGTCTTTGGCCAGCTAGCCACCGATATCGGCGCCGACACCCTTACGCAGTATGCGCGCGCATTTGGCTACGGGCAGTCGCTTGGCCAAGACTTCGGCACCGCCGAGTCGATCATTCCCGACGCCGGCACGATGACGGAATGGGAACTTGCCTGGGCAGGCGCCGGCCAGCCCGTTGGCCAAGGCCACACCCCCGGCCCTCAGACCACGGTGATGCAAAACGCCGTGATCGCCGCCGCAATCGCCAACAACGGCATCGCCATGAAGCCCTATGTTGTTGCGCAGACGCTTTCCCCCGAGGGCACAGTGGTCAAAACCACCCAGTCGCGCTCGCTTGGCCAGGCAATTAGCTCGGACACCGCAGCTAAGGTCAAGGAAGCCATGCTGGAGGTTGTCGAAGACGGTACTGGACAGGTTGCTCAGGTTTCCGGCGTTAAGGTAGCCGGCAAGACGGGCACCGCAGAGATCGGATCGGGAAACATCAACTCGGTCTTCATCGGTTTTGCCCCCTATGACACGCCTACCGTGGCCATCTCGGTCATGCTGGAGGATTACACCGAAGACAGCGGCGAGGCCAGTGCCGCAGAACTTGCGAGCCAGGTTTTGAAAGTAGCCTTGGCCGTTCAAGGCGCGTGATGGTATATGAATAGTATGCATTCGATGCATTTGAAGTGTGAGGAGTAAGAATGGCGGAGCAACAGCGCTTGCTGGGAGGAAGGTACCTCCTTAAGGAGAAGGTCGGAACCGGTGGCATGGCCACGGTTTTCCGTGCTCAAGACCAGGTTTTGAACCGTGCCGTAGCGGTCAAAATCATGCTGCCCCAGTATGCAGGAGACCCCACGTTCGCCGCGCGCTTCAAGCAAGAAGCCCAGGCAGCAGCAGCCCTGCAGAGCCCCTACATCGTAGGCGTCTACGACTGGGGCAAGGATGGCGACACCTATTACATCGTGATGGAGCTGCTTCACGGCACCGATCTTAAGAGCGGCGTGCGCAGCCACGGCGCGCTCGACCCCAAGAAGGTCGCGCAGATCGGCTCGCAGATCTGCGGCGCGCTCTCGATTGCCCACAAGCACGAGATCATCCACCGTGACATCAAGCCTCAAAACATCATGGTGCAGCCCGATGGCAACATCAAGGTGATGGACTTTGGCATTGCCCGCGCAAAGAACAGCCACCTCACTCAGGACAACAACGTCTTGGGCACCGCCCACTACGTAAGTCCCGAGCAGACGCGCGGCCAGGAGCTCGGCCCCACCTCCGATATCTATTCGCTCGGCGTGGTGATGTACGAGTGCGCCACAGGCCGCGTTCCCTTTGACGGCGACGATGCCATCTCCGTCGCCCTCAAGCAGGTCAACGAGCTTCCCGTACCACCGAGCCAGATCAACGCCAATGTCGACGGCGATCTTGAGCGAATCATCCTCAAGTGCATGGAAAAAGACCCGGCAAATCGTTTCCAAACGGCAGACGAGCTGCGCCAGGTGCTCAACTCCTACCTTGCGGGCCGCGCCGTAGATGTGCCCGAGCCCACCCGCGTCATCGCCGGCATGGCGGGCGCGGGCGGAACCGAGGCAATGCGCATGGGCGACAAGACGCAAACCATGGTGCGCCCCACCGCCCCCGGCGACACGGCATCGAATCCCGTGATTCGACCCAACAATCAGATCAATACCAGCTCTTACGACAACGAGAAGCACGGCATGGGCAAAGGTAAGATCGCTGCCATCGCCATCGCAATCGTCGCTTTTGTCGCCATCGCAGTCTTTGCCGTCTCGGGCTTTCTAAACGGTGGAGACCAAAAGAGCGTACCCAACCTTTTGGGTATGAAGCAGGAAGCGGCTGTTGCCAGTATCAAAAGCAGCGGCTTTGAGCCCGGCAATGTGAATCAAAGCTACAATGACCAATATCCCGAGGGACAGGTCTGCGAGCAAACGCCGGACGGAGGCAAGACCGCTGCTGCTGGCTCAAAAATCGACATCGTGATCTCCAAGGGCTCGAAGCCTATTGACCAAGTTGAGGTTCCCGATCTTTCAAATGCCTCAGATCTTGACGAAGCAAAGAAACTCATTGAGAATGCCGGCCTCACCGTAGGCAGCACCACGCAAGAGGCAAACGATGCCGACGAGGGCAAGATCGTCGATCAGAGCCCCAAGGCTGGCGAGAAGGTCGACAAGGGTTCAAAGGTCGACATCGTCGTATCCTCGGGCCCCGAGACCGATTCGGTCCCCGGCGTGGTAGGCAAGACCGAGAGTGACGCTACCAACACGCTGAGCAACGCCGGCTTTAGCGTGAATGTCGAGAGCGGCGGCACCAGCGATACGTATGCCAAGGGCTACGTCATGAAGCAAAGCCCCACCGGCACCGCCAAGAAGGGCTCGACGGTCACCATCTATATTTCCGAAGGCAAGGACACCTCGAGTGACGAGGTCGACGTCGACTCCCTGGGCCTTACGGGCATGACGGCCGAAGACGCCGAGGAAGCCATTGCCAACGCAGGCCTCAAGTATGATCCGCGTCAGCAGTCCAGCAGCTCGGTCGAAGTGGGCAACGTCATTAAGTACAGCCCCGGCGGCAAGCAACCTGCGGGCACGGTGATCATCCTCTACATCTCGACTGGCCCCAGCGAATAAGCCAGCCTTTACATCACGAGAGCAGCGGGCGCATTCCTATCGGGATGCGCCCGCTTTTTATAGCGGCAGCAATGCCACCAGTACAGGTCATCGTATGGCTTCGCGATTAAAACGCCCCTGCATCTGCTTGGAGGCACAGATGCAGGGGCTCGGCATGCGGCAAGGCGCAATCAAGCCCGCCGCCAAATCTCATCGCTGTGGATTAAAACTCACCGATACGGCGCACCTCAGGCTCAAGGTCAACGCCAAACTGATCTTTAACCTGCTTTTGCACATGCTCAATCAGGGCGCAGACATCGGCGGCAGAGGCATGGTCGGCATTGACCACAAAACCGCAATGCTTTTCGGACACCTGGGCGCCACCGACGCGAACACCGCGCAAGCCGGCATCCATGATGAGCTTTCCGGCAAAATAGCCCTCGGGGCGCTTGAAAGTCGAGCCGGCACTCGGCATATCGAGCGGCTGCTTTTCCTCGCGACGTGCCTGATACTCATCCATCGCGCGGCGAATCATATCCGGATCGTCGGGCGTCAAGGCAAACGTCGCAGAGAGCACGATCCATCCCTCGTCATGAACGCGGCTCTTGCGATACCCCATGCCAAGCTCGGCAATAGGAACCGTGCGCACCTGTCCGCTCGCGCGGGAGCCATCCTCCAGCTTAGCGCCGGGGACATAGACTTCCACGGACTCCAGCACATTTGCGGTGCAGGAATCGTACGCACCGGCATTCATAAAGCAGGCGCCGCCCACTGTAGCGGGAATGCCCCATAGGGGCTCCAATCCCGAAAGCCCAGCGTCGGCAGCGGCAAGCGCCACGTCGCGCAAAAGCGCTCCCGCCGCAGCTCGGATACGATTGCCAGCCACCGTCATGTCACTATAGTTATCACGCAGAAGAATGCACGCCCCGCGCAGCCCGCGGTCTCCTACCAAAAGATCCGACCCGTTGCCCACGATCTCGCAAGGCACGCCGCCCGTCAGACAGATATCAAGGACGCGGACCACTTCATCACGTGTACGCGGCAAGATCATCACGTCCGCGGGACCGCCGATATTAAACGTCGTGTGATCGCGCATGGGCTCGGCCATCAGCACGCCGTCCTCGCCCACAATCGATGCAAGGACACATAGAAAATTGGTGTCGAAACAATCGTCGAATTCATGCATGGTATACCGCCTTGGGTCTTAATGGACTGCCTAGACTATACCGCAAGCCCCTTTATGCTATACCGCGTTGACGGTTGATGAAAAACTTAACGCACCTCTCAAAATACGCTATCCTGAATACACATATAGCGCTTTCGACATATACACGAACAACCAATGGAGAACATATGTCACAGCATCCGCGCACTGGCAATGGAACGCGAGCCAACGCCAAGTACGTTAAATCCACTTCATATATCTCGTACGGTATGACACGCCGTGAGGCGCTCAAGTTCGCTTTCGGTGCCGTTACCGCCGCCGTGCTCTATGGCATCCCCCGCACCGCCTCGGCTGCATCGGCAACCAAAGAAACCACCGATGCCCTCAACAACGCCCAAGCAAAGTACAACGAGGTCCAATCTCAGCTCAACGCAATCGCCAGCGAATACCAAGCGCTTGCCGAGGAGCTCAACAAGACCATGGGCAACATCGAGTCGGTGCAAAACGATATCGATGCCACCCAGGCAGAAATCGAGAAAAAGCAAGAAGAGCTCAAACAAAAGCAGGGCACCCTTTCCGCTCGCGTGAGCGAAAGCTACAAGAACGGAGGCAACAACACACTCACCCTTTTGCTCTCCTCCTCTTCTTTTGATGAGCTCATCTCGAACGTGTACTACCTCGACAAGATGAACGATCGCGACCGCGCGACCATCGGCGAAATCCAGAACATTCAAGACGACCTCGCTTCGAAGAAAGAAGAACTCGAGAATCAAAAGAGCGATCTTGAGGCGCTGAAAGATGAGCAAACTCAAAAGCTTAACGAGATGAGCGCCAAGAAGGACGAGGTTCAAACCGTTCTCGATGGCCTGGACTCCGACGTCAAGGAGCTCATGGCGAAGCGCGACGCAGAACTGCTTGCCTCCCAGCGTGACGAAGAGGCAGCACGCAAGCGCGCGGAAGAAGCGAAGAAGGCCCAGCAATCGGGCGGCAGCTCCGCCGGCAACTCCGGTGGCGGTTCCGGCGGCGGCTCCGGCAGCGCCGGCGTGGGCGGCGGTGGAACAGGCTCTGCCTCGAAGGTCGTCTACTGGGCACAGCACACCCCCTCGCCCGGTGCCGGACTGTGCGCCTGGTGGGTGGCAGACGTCTTTTGCAACGCGGGCCTGGGCAACGTACCGGGCAACGCCTGCGACATGTATGCCAACTACTGCTTTAGCTCCAATCGCAGCAATCTAAAGACCGGCATGATCATCGCCGTCTCCTCGCATCCCTTTACGAGCGCGGGAGCCATCTACGGCCACGTAGGAATCTACGTGGGCGGCGGGACCGTTATGGACAACATCGGCTATATCCGAACCTGCAGCGCCGATTACTGGATCAACTTCTACAACTCCACCGTCACGCCCCGCTGGGGCTGGGCAAAGGGTATCGTGCTGTCTTAACGCCACCCTCTAAACCCGCTGCTACGCCTTTCGACCGGTCGCTTCTGCGGCCGGTTTTTTCATGCCATAACGCAGCGGTTACCCCACTTTCGCAAAACGCATAGGCCAGTGTTCTATACTGATTTGCACGACAACCATTTCCGAAAGGAGACTTTATGTCCCAAATGCTCGAGCCGCAGGATACCTGCGTGCTGGTAACCGGCGGCGCTGGTTTTATCGGTTCCCATACCGTTGTCGAGCTGCTTAATTACAACTACCAGGTCGTTATCGTCGATGACCTTTCCAATGCAAGTGAGGTCGCCGTATCGCGCGTGCGTCAGATCGTCGGGGACGAGAAGGCGCAAAATCTCACCTTCTATAAGGCAAACGTGCTCGATCGCGATGCCATGGAGAAGATTTTTACCGATCACAACATCGACCGCGTGATCCACTTCGCCGGCTTTAAGGCCGTGGGCGAATCGGTGACCAAACCCATCGAGTACTATCACAACAACATCGAGAACACCTTGGTGCTCGTAGACGTCATGCGCAACCATGGCTGCAAGTCCATTGTGTTCTCTAGCTCTTCCACCGTCTATGGCAACCCCGACAGCCTGCCCCTCACCGAGCAGAGCCCCAAGAAGAGCGCTACCAACCCCTATGGCTGGACCAAGTGGATGATCGAGCAGATCCTCACCGACCTTCACACGGCAGACCCCGAGTGGAACGTCGTGCTGCTGCGCTACTTCAACCCCATCGGCGCACATCCCTCGGGCCTTATCGGCGAGGACCCCAAAGGCATCCCCAACAACCTGGTGCCGTATGTGGCACAGGTTGCTGTGGGCAAGCGCGAGGCCGTGCAAGTGTATGGCAACGACTACCCCACCCCCGATGGCACCGGCGTGCGCGACTACATCCACGTGTGCGACCTTGCCTCCGGCCATGTTTCGGCCTTGCGCTGGATGAACGGCCGCGAGGGCGTTGAGGTGTTCAACCTGGGCACTGGTACCGGCAGCTCGGTTCTCGACGTGATTCGTGCCTTCTCCAAAGCCTGTGGCAAAGAACTCCCCTACGTCATTCGTGAGCGTCGCGGAGGCGACATCGCCGCAAACTGGTGCGACGCCACCAAGGCCGAGCGCGAGATGGGCTGGAAGGCTCAGTACAACCTCGCCGACATGTGCCGCGACTCCTGGAACTGGCAGTCCCGCAACCCCAACGGCTTCGCTGACGCCGAGTAATCAATCGCATTTGGCGTGGGGCAAATTCCGTGCAAGGGATT
>OLQA01002078.1_pt1 | contig 16390 bp, 14 predicted proteins | sample 1673151 | NCBI WGS metagenome assembly OLQA01 (sample SAMEA3136760, study PRJEB25190) | human gut metagenome | biome: human gut; feature: human-associated habitat; material: faeces | place: Austria | collected 2013 | reverse complement strand
CGCCCCTATGTAGGCTAAAAGAGGTATTTTAAGAGCAGCAGCAGCACCAGCCCCGGAAATCCGGCCACGCCGATGACGAGCGCGTTGATCCAGTTGAGGCCGAGCGTGATGCCGATGGCGCTGCCGAAAAAGTTGAGCAGAAACAGCGCCGCGAAGCCAATGGCCGTGTTGAGCAGCAGCTTCAGGATCCAGCGGATCGGCTTTCGGAACAGCCGGATGACCAGCCAGACGAGAAACACGGCCGCGATCACGACCAGAATGTCCGTAAGTGTTTGCGACATAAGAAACCATCCTATTGTGTCAGATTTTTCAGATCGTGCACGGCGCAGTTGTACTTTGCGCGCAGCGCGTTGATCTCATAGATGCACGCCTCCATCAGCAGGGGATCGGTGATGTTGTCAAACTCGTTGTAGGCCTGTTCGAGCTCGCGGCGCACGCCGAGCATCTCGGCGCGCACGCGCTGCACCTCCGCGCGGTGCACCCGCTGCTGCTTTCTCTGACTGGACATGGAAAAGCCTCCGTTCGCTTTTCTGTATATTCTATGTCAGCGGCGGCGGTTTTAGTCAGAGCGCAGCGAAATTTTCCAGGTATAGCAGCGGGTGACGCGCGCATACTGTGCCTGGACAACATATCCGACGCGCGCTGCAGCGAAGCAAACCCGCGGAGGCCGCCCGGCACACAGGCCGCGGCGCAGCATCCGATCCCTGCAAGAGCTTTGCAGGCTGTTGCATCCAGCGCGGGAACGACCCGCTCCGGACCACCGGAACGCCGTTCGGCACGGATTGCGTCAAGTGCCGGAGCGGCAGGGGACAGCCCGAAAAGTTCCGGGGCGGCGGGGAGCACACTTTTCGTGTTCCCCGTCTATTTTTTGGAATTCCTTGCATTTCCGGCCTTGATACGCTATACTAGATTAGTTAAGGTATGAAACGAATGCTACCACATCTTGTGATATGAGAGGGATCCAACGACATGGCAAAGGCCCCAACAACGACTTACGGCAATGACAGCATCTCGATGCTCAAGGGCGCGGAGCGCGTGCGCAAACGCCCCAGCGTCATCTTCGGCTCTGACGGGCTGGAGGGCTGCGAGCACGCGGTGTTTGAAATTCTTTCGAACGCGATCGACGAGGCGCGCGAGGGATTCGGCAATATTATAACCGTTACGCGCTACGAAGACAAGTCCATTGAGGTGGAGGATTTCGGGCGCGGCTGTCCGGTGGACTGGAACGAGAAGGAGCAGCGCTACAACTGGGAGCTGATCTTCTGCGAAATGTACGCCGGCGGCAAGTATAAAAACAACGAGGGCGAAAACTACGAGTACTCGCTCGGCCTCAACGGCCTCGGCGCGTGCGCCACGCAGTACGCCTCGGAATACATGGATGTGACCATCTGGCGCGACGGGAAGAAATACACCCTGCATTTTCGGATAAAGGTGAAGCGAATTATCATTCGTTTTATATTTGCCTGATTCTTGCCGTGACCGTTATTGCAGTGGTCTGCATATACGCTGTTCAGCTCCGCAAGCAGGTCAGAGGAATCGCTCTTTTTCGAAGTATAGGCATAACAAAACGGCAGCTGAGACTGCTGCTGACGTTTGAAACGCTGATTCTGTGCCTGCCTGCGCTTGGAGCGGGAACCCTGCTCGGAACCATTATAACAAAGCTGATTTTGAAGCTGTTTGTGTATGCAAAATCCGCACCGGTGCAGGTGGACGTTCCGCTGTCGCAGCTTGCAGTCACGGCACTGTGCTGGATTGCAGGCATATTTGCGGCGCGAATGACTGTTTTCCGCATCGCACTTTCAGAGCCGCTGACGGGCAGGATGCATACAGCCCGCCGACGTGCGCATGCGTTTGAAGTTTTCCGCCGAACTGCGGTCGTGCTGCTTGCCGCTGTATTCTGCGGTGCGGTTATATTCGGCATTCTGGAATCACTTTATCCGAGAGCCGATATGCATAAATGGCAAAATCAACCTGCATATGTTCTGAATGCGGAATCTTCGGAGGTTGCATTTATCAGGGATGGTCGAAATGCACAGCTTATTACTGCGGATATGCTGAAAACCTATCAGAGCATACCCGGCGTCACAAAGGCAGCTGCATTAAATTCGATGACGGTGGAGCTGACGTTCGACGGCGACAAAAACAGCAGCCTTTTCACCGCTTTGCGTGAATATGACCCTCGGTTTGAGGACGGTGCAGCCGTGTGCCTGTATGCCTTATCGAAGGAAAGCCTCGGCACATTGATTGACCCTTCCGCTGTTGATGCGGCGGCATGGCAGGCGTTTTCAAACGGAGAAGGCGTCATAATGTCCTTTCCTGTCGGAACGGACGGCGGAGTGTTTTTTAATCGTGAACACTTCGGCGCAGCCGATTTATCGGCCGGTGATGAGATTTCAGTCGGCTGCTACGGTTCAAAACTCATTCGGGAGGAAGATGTATGCAGGTTAGGCGCTTACAGCAAGCTGCTCACAAAAAACGTAAGCATCGCTGCCGTGGCAGAATTCGATCACGAAAAAACCAATCTGATTCTCACAGGTGCTTATCAGCCGTACACAGTATTCTGTTCGGACGAATTCCTGAAAAACATCCTGACGGAATGCGAGCCGGGCAACCTTTGCGGGAGCTTTGTTACCGGTGACAAAAACGCTGTTGAAGCCGAATACGGCTGTAACACTGCGAATGTATATACCGACCTTAATGCCGGCTATGTTTCAACGGACAGTGTGCTTGCTGAAATAACTGCCAAACAAAGCATTTCAATGAACAACAACCGTGAACAGTATGCAGCGTATATACAGGAGGATCTGCAAAAGCTCATATTGATTTACTCGGGATGCGGCTGCATCGCACTTGTCATGCTGCTGCTTATCGGAAATATTCTGACGCTTGAAGCGGAGGGAGAAGAGCGCGAATTCGGCATTCTGCGTGCGCTCGGAATGTCCAAACGTCAGCTTCGGTGGCAGCTGAATTGCCGTGCCGCGCTGCGCGGTGCAGCAGCAGTATTGTGCGGCTGGCTCGTGTATGCGGCATATATGTTTGCTTCCGCAATTTCGCGTTATAACCATCGGCAGGAAGTGAATGCAGATATGAATGTGCTTGATTTCGTGCAATCCGGTCTTTCGGGACTTGCACAGGGGGGAGCGAACGCGCTGACGGTTGTGCTCATTACGGTTAGCTGCGCAGCGATACTCATCCTGCTCTCCCGTGCAGCAAAGCATCGACTGACGCGAAACGATCTTGCGGCAATGCTTCGCGGACGCTGAACGGCCGTTTTGAACGAAAGATGAATCTTGGACGAAAATTTATTGTGAAATATAAGGAGAAAAATTATGTCAATTATTTTGCAGGCAGAAAAACTGTACAAAGAGTACAAAACATCATCCGGAGCGGTGAACGCATTGAACGGAGTCGATCTTTCGATTGAAAAGGGACTTTTCTATGCGATAATCGGAAGAAGCGGATCGGGAAAATCCACCCTGCTTCATGTTCTGAGCGGACTGGACAGGCCGACATCCGGAAAAGTGCTTATCGACGGCGTGGATATGTTCTCGTTCTCTGACGAAAAAATGGCAATCTTTCGCAGACGCAGCATGGGATTTGTGTTTCAGCAGTTCAATCTGCTGGATGAGTACTCCGTGCTGAACAACATTTGTATGCCGCTGAGACTGGACGGCAGGAAGCCGGACGAAACATTTCTTGCAGAGGTTACAAAGATGCTCGGAATCGAAGAAAAGCTGAAAAAGTACCCTTATGAGCTTTCCGGCGGTGAGCAGCAGCGTGTTGCAATAGCGCGCTCGATTCTTGCAAAGCCGCATATCATTTTTGCGGATGAGCCGACGGGCAATTTGGACAAAAAAGCGGGGGAGGACACGCTTAACCTGCTGAGCAGCTGTGCGGCGCGTTTCGGACAGACTCTGATAATCGTTACCCATGATCTTGAGATCGCAAAAAAAGCGGACAGAATAATTAAAATTGAGGATGGAAAGATTGTCTCAAATCAGCTATAATAAACAATGAACCCCGAACGGGAATGCGGATGTTGAGATGCTGGTTAAATGACTGAAAACAGGCAGGAGGTGCAGTGCCGTGAACAAACATATACTTGTCACTGAAGACGATAAAAACGTTGCCGATGGGCTGCGGGAAATTCTTGAAAGCGACGGCTATACCGTTTCATGCGCGGACTGCGCCTCTGCCGCAATGCGGACAATGCGTGACGGCGGTGCGGATCTTGTTATTCTGGACGTACGTTTAGGGCAGGATGACGGTTACGAGCTTTGCCGCAGGATAAGAGAGTTTTCAAATGTGCCGATACTTTTTTTAACTGCATGCAGCAGTGAAATCGAGCTTGTGCGCGGCTTCCGTGCCGGCGGGGACGATTATGTTGCAAAGCCGTTCAGGATGCATGAACTTCTTGTTCGCATTGAAGCTCTGCTGCGCCGCACATCAAAAAAGAGCAGCGGAGTCCTGAGAACGGGAGAACTCAGCTACGACAGCGCAAGCTGCCGCATCAGGCGAAAAGGGAATGTGCTTGAGCTGACCGCAACCGAAACAAAGCTTGCTGCGGCATTGATAACGCATTCGAAACAGACCGTGTCCCGTGAGGAGCTTCTGTATCTGGTTTGGGATAAGGATTCGGCATTTGTGGATGCAAACACCTTAAGCGTGAATATCAGTCGGCTGCGCGACAAACTCGGAAAGGTTAACGGTAAGCCCTACATTGAAACCGTGCGCGGCATAGGTTACCGCTGGACATTGCCCGTTACGGAGCAATAAGAGTTTTTACGGAAGATAACGAACGGAGAAAACGCAATGCAATGGCTGATTTGGCTTGTCGTCCTGCTTGCAGCGGCGCTCGGCGGTGAATTATTTCATATTTGCAGGCAAAGACGTGAGCTCGACAGGCTTTCAAAGTCGGTTGAGCATTTTTTGCTGTATCCGGAGGACGATATTGAAGAAACATTGAACGAAGGCGCCGTTGCGAATCTTCAAAACGCATTTTCCGAGCTTACGGCACAGTTTTCACTCATGCGTGCCGCTTCCGCGCATCGTGAAGAAGAAATGACGCATTTTGTTGAAAACATTGCGCATCAAATCAAAAACGCTGCGACCGCATTGCAGATTCGACTGGATATTCTGCAAATGAAATTGAAGCTTCCGGATGAGGTTGAAGCTTTGAAGAAAAGTCAGCTTTGCATGAACCGCCTCACGGACGAGGTGGACAGGGTATTGAAATCAAGCCAGCTTGCATCCGGCAAAATAACGATGGTTCCGGAAAAAATCGATCTTTCAGAAGCAATAAAGGAATGCTGTGATGAACTGAGCCCTCTTGCCGAAGCCCGCAGCGTTGAACTGCTTTTTGAACCAAAGAATTCAATTTGCATTTCCGCGGATGCTTTTTGGCTGCCGCAGGCGATAAGCAACATAATTAAAAACGCCGTTGAGCATACCGCCCGCGGAACTGCCGTTAACGTCATAATCAAAGACTGCATACAGAACATTGAAGTTCGCATTGAGGATCACGGTGCGGGCATTCCGGAGGATGAACTTCCGCTCATGTTTGAACGATTTCATCGCGGAGCCGCCGCAAAAGCAGGCTACGGAATCGGCTTGTCAATGGCGAATGATATTGTCAGAGCGCACCACGGCAGCATCAGAGTCGTGAATATGCAGACAGGCGCAGCATTCACGATCACTTTGCCGGTGCTCGACGGCATAAAGCCGTATCTGGATGCGGAAGGGGATTAAATCCCGTGTTTTTACTGAAACTTTTTGGGCAAAATACAGCCGCAGATACAAACTCGCATTTAAAGCCAACGCACAGGACGTCAAGCTCACGGAGGCAGACAGGCATAACCGTTAGTTCTTTGTCGAAAACAACAAATATATTGCAATTTCTGCTCAAATTACTGTATAATTGATAGCATGGAAAAACAAAGAAATAAAAAAGGGTCATTGCCCATCGGTGTGCGCATCATCGGCATTATCATTGCCGTGCTTGCTGCCGCATACGGTTTATATGCCGGAATGGGTAATTCCACAGGAAATTTTGACGGCGAAATGCAGATATTCGCACTTGACGTCGGTCAGGGCGATTCATTCTTCATTATTTCGCCGAACGGCAAAACGATGCTGATTGATTCCGGCGAATCCTCAAACTCAAAGCAGATTGAGCAGTTTATCCGCGAAAAGGGTGTTCGGCAGCTTGATGTTGTTATCGGCTCGCACACCCATTCGGATCATGTCGGTTCAATGCCGTATCTGCTTGATGCCTTTGATGTCGGAAAATATGTAATGTCCGAAGCGGGACTTGAAACGAGGATTCAAAAACGAATCAACGCCGTGCTTGAAGAAAAAGACATTCCATGCAGTTATGTATGGGCGGGAGATGTTATTGATTGGGACAGCGACTGCAAGGTGACAGTTCTTTCGCCCGTACCGGAATTTGATGAGTATTCCAAGACGGATTGGAATGAATGGAGCCTTATCATGCGCGTGGAATACGCAAATCACTCGATGATTTTCACCGGAGATGCAACCGTGCGTTCCGAACAGGCTGCAATGCTGAACAATGAGAAATATTTGTTCGATGCCGATGTTTTGAAAGTGCCGCATCACGGTTCAACGACAAGCTCCTCTCTCGGTTTTTTGGAGGCTGTCAGCCCGGAATACGCAATAATTTCCGTCGGAAAAGGCAACAGCTACGGACATCCCGACTACGATACAATTCAAAAACTGAAGCAGGTTAATGCTGAGATTTACCGTACGGACGAGCTTGGCACAATAAACATTGTTTTCAGTGCGAATGACATAAAAATTACATACTGAAGCCTGAAAAATCTCGGGTAAATAAGGATTGGAGGAAAAAATGTATTGTCCTGATTGCAAAATTGAGGTTGAGTCCGGCGAGTACTGCCCGCTTTGCGGAAGAAAACTCGTGAGGGATTCACACAGCACGGGAACCGTTGTTGATGACAGCTTCAGCGGTGAAGCGGCTCAGGTTTCCGGAAAAAAACGCTGCAAATTCAATTTCAGCAAACCGCTTTGCGCTGTGTTTGCATTGCTGTTGATTTTGAGCCTTGCGATGCCGTGGTTTCATCTGAATGTGAAATATGTTTCGGCAAATGTTGTTGACGACAGGCTGACAATTCTTCAGCTTAAACCGCAGTTCTCATATTATTGCGGCATGGTGTCAAGACTTGCCGGAACTTTCGGCACGGATATGAATCAATACGCGGATTTGATCACGGCAGCGGAGGGTATTTTGCTTGCAGCTGAGAGCTATTTTATGCTCTGCGGAATTCATTTCCTGCTGTTCGGGATTATCGGTTTGTTTTCAAGGGGAAAACTGCGCTACTATTTTGCGCGTGTCGGCAGCACGATGTACATTATCGGATTGCTGGTGTTGATAATTGCGGTGCTTATCGGCAACGCAAAACTCGGCGCTGCCGTTGCAGCGTTCGGTGCACAGAATGAGCTGCAAATCTCCGCCTCTGTCAAGCTTACTGCGCACCCGTACATTGCGCTTGCGGCCGCACTCGGTTTCAGAATCTTCGGAATTCGCCTGCTTCGTTATTTGAACGGCGTAAGCTGCCTGAATCGCGGAATAACGGATATTGCAAAGCGCGAGTTTTCATTGATTCACTGCGTGAATAAAGTACCCAAAACGTACTCAAAGCCCAAACATCGCGGCAGAACGAATTACACGTCCTACGGTGATGCGGAAAGCTTCAACGATGGAATCGTAGACTGATATTTGATTTTGAATAACTGCTCAAAAAAGCTTTGCACGCTTGCGTGCAGGGCTTTTTTTGAATACCCGATGAATATATGCATTGGGAAGAATACCGATATGCTCTGCGGGAAGAATAAACCCGACAGAAGGGATGCATGGAGGAATTGTCATGACAATGAATGAAAAAGAACGGGGCATGAAATGCGGCAGAATACATCGGAACAGGAGGGTAATGCTTCCGATTCCGGCATTCATGCTTTTATGCATGGTTTTTATTGTGCTTGCGGGAACTGCGGCGGCGATAATGCCGTTCCCGTCATCGGAGCTGCTTCCGGTTGATGAGCTGCTGTCCGTGTTATATGCGGCAAATTCCTCGCATTCTGATGAAAGCTGCGAACAGCCGAACATCCCGGCTTCCGTGAGCGGAGAGCGCGGTGAAGAAGATTCAGCTCGCGTTGTGGAAGCATTGCAGAGTTTTTTGAATACGGGCGAAACGGTCAATTTGGAAAAAATGCTGCACCCTGCTCACCTGTCTGCACTGCGGGAAGGCTGCGGTAAGCTTGTTCCGACGTCGGGCGTATCAAAACTCGGTGAATCAATTCGTTCGCTGCTGCTGCACAGAATTGCCGTTAAGCTTTGCGGTGACGGGGCGGCCGACTTTTATCCCGAGTACGTGGAATGCACCGTGGTTTCGGTTGAAAAAACGGATGCAGAGGAAACGGAACGCATAATCGAAAGCGCACGGAGCAACGGCGCAGCTGACGCCTGCGGAGGAATGAATATACGACTGGCAGTAAGCTTTTTGAAAGATGAAAAATTGCTCTGTTTCGAGGAATGCTCTTTGATTGCTTTTGAATCGGACTGCGGCTGCTGCCTTCTGCCGGAGAGTCTTATAAACGTGATTGCGTGATTTAAGATAGATACATCAAACCCCCGAGAAATCCACTGACGGATTCTCGGGGGTTTTTGTTCGGATATCGCTTAGCTTATTCAGCTCTTTTCGAAATACCTATCAGGCAATGCCGAGGAACTGCTTTGCATAAGTGTCGATATACTTGTCGTTCATGCGAATCTTTGTGTTGTTCTTCCACTCAGTGAAACATTCGGAGTAGTGATCCTGTTCCGTTTTTTCGATGTAGAACTTCTTGGCGTTCCTGTAAGCTGCATCATCGTTCTCAGCTTTGATAACGGTATCACCCGCACCAAGTCTTTCGTTGATGAAGATGAAGTGTACGCCGCCGCCGGAAGTCTTTGTGGTGACTTCTGCGATCTTCTGTCCGTCGGTGGTGGTGTATATCTTGATGCCGTACTTCTTGACGGGGTCGGTCTCGTTGTCGGCGGGTTTATCGGTGGTGGGAGCATCGGTTGCGGGTGCATCCGTTGCGGGAGCATCGGTGGAAGCAACATCGGTGGTTGCGGGAGCGTCCGTTGAAGCAACATCGGTGGTTGCGGGAGCATCGGTTGCGGGAGCATCGGTTGCAGGAACATCCGTTGCGGGAGCATCCGTTGCGGGAACATCCGTTGCGGGAGCATCCGTGGTCTTGGGAGCATCGGGTGCGGGGGATGCGGACTCAGCGGGAATCTTCCAATCATCGCCGTAGAAAAGCAGGCAGGCTGCTGCACCGAAACCGTCGAAATATTTGCTGAGAAGGTTTTCGTTCATGATGTAGCCGTGCTCTTTGTAGCCGCCGGGGGAATCGGGATCGGCAGTGGGCTCGGGAGTTGCATCGGGGTTGGGAGTTGCCGAGGGGTCGGGAGTTGCGGACACGAATACGGTGTCGCTCTGGTAATCGCCATTGGTGACATACTTGTCAACAAACTCGTCGAGGGAGATGCCGCTCTCAAGCGCTTTGCGGATTTCATCAAGCTTTTTGTTCTGTTCATCGGTGAAAACGCCTTCAACGGTATCGCTGACCTTGTCAGAGTTGTCATACTGAACGAGAAGGTGCTTGACGGTGAACATATCGTTGGGAGTGTAGAGGGGGATCATGCCGGAACCGCTGATGTAGGAGTTGTAAGCGGTCATGAACGCGGAAACGTCCTTGCCGTAGCTGTCCCTCTGGGAGAGAGTGTTCTCGCTGATGTATTTTTCAAAAGCGGATGCGTCGAATTGAACTTCGGAATAGATTTTTTCCTGAAGCATTTCCATCATCATGGATTCAAGCTCGGACTGCTTGAGGGACTTCATGTATGCTTTGTAGGAAGTGCCCTGCTTTTTAAGCGCCGCTTTGAACTGCTCAAGCTTGTTTTCGCGGATGGCAGCCTCGTCGGTGATGCTTGCATCGACTTTGTAGCTTGCAATTGCCTGATCAAGCTTAGCATCAACGTTCTTCTGAAGCTCGTCCTGACTGATTTCTTTGTCAAGGCCGAGTTCATAGCACTTGTTAAGAGTCACGCCGTAGGTGATGAGCTGGTTTTTAATAAAACCGTTGAAATCATCCATGCTCTTTGCGTAATAGCTGTACTGCTGATAAATCTGCTGGTACTGTGACAGTTTAATTTTCACCTTGCCGATTTTGCCGATGGTGGGGTTGTTGTCGGTTGCGGAGCAGGCGCAGACACCGAGCAGCATTGCAGCCGCCATAAGCAGTGCAATAAGTTTTACAAATACTTTCTTGTTCATCATTAGTCTCCTTCCGGTTAGTTCGTTGGTCGAATCGAAACTTCAATACATTTTAATAGCAATTCAGGTTTTTGTCAATAGCGGTTGGCAATTATTTTCAGCGGTTCGGCACGGGAAGAGTCGAGCTGCCGGTGCCGTAATGCAGCTCGCCCTGCACAGCAACGTATTTGTCAGTGTAGAGCTTTTCAACATCGCCTGCCGGCTGACCGTCCGCACCGATAAGCTGCCTGTAAACTTCAACGACGTAGCCGTAACGGGGCGAAATGACCATTTTCGAATATCCTGTCGGCCAAAGCGGTTCGGCAATGCGTTTGGGTTCGGGAGGGTCGAGCTTTTCTATGGTATCCGACCAGATTTTGTAATGCGTGCCGTCATCGGGCTGCGTGCCGTAAACAAAGGTGTAAACTGTTTTTGTCCGCATGTCCGCATAGGCAAAAAGGAACATTGGAGATTCCGCTGCATTGCTCCACACAAGGTCGGGTCCGTAATACGAAACGGTTGCGTCAAGTCCCATTGCAACATAGCTTCCGGGGATTGAGTGATGGGAGCGGCTGACGATGCGAATATCGGGGCCGATAAGCAGCAATGAATTGTACAGTGTTGAGCTTACCTGACAGATTCCGCCGCCGGGAGTGTCGATATATTCTTTGCCGCCGGAAATCCCGTGCGCGGGAAGCCAGCCGAGTTCTTCGGTGCGCGGCCCAAGAAGCTCGTTGTAGCTGAGCTCTTCGCCCGGTTCGAGAATAACACAGTTAAGCAGCCCGGCCGCTTTTTGAACGTTGCGGGAACGGGACTCGTTGCTTGTTGTAAATTCGGTTGAGAAACGGGAGAGTTCACGCATTGAGTCAATGAGCGTGTTCACATCGCCTTCCGGTTCAACTTCTTCGAGAAGGAGCGAAAGAGACGCGTTATAATTCCCGGAATTGAACGCTTCGGAAATCTGCTTCAGCATATCTTCGCGGTTAAGACAGAAGCCGTTGCTGCCGGTATGAAAAAGGATCTCTCCGACAACTGTTCCGTCGGGAGCTTTGACCGTTTGAGTTTTGCAAACGGTTGAAATATCGCCGCCCGTGCCGTAACCCGGTTTGCCGCCGCCGACACGGTTCAAAAGCGTCACATAGGGCTCAATAGGGGGTTGATCCAGCTGAGCAGCTGCTTCGGATACGATTGCGGCAACGCTCTCCTCGTCCATCCGAAGGGTGTAGCTGCCGACTTCAAAACCATTTTCGGCAATTTCAATGCGCTTCAGATAATTCTGATAAGGGTCGGAATCGCTTCTGCCGAGTTTGAACGCGGAGCTGAGCAGCTCGTTGATGTTTGTCGTAATGCGAAAATCCGATGCGGTGAGAACAATGGTAACATTGTCCACCGTTACGGAAATGTTGATTTTCGAAAACTCGGCACTCAGCGCGTCAAGCATTGCATTGCGTGCGTTTTCGTAATCCATTCCGCCGACGGGAACACCGGAAATTGTGACGCCGGAAATAATACGGTTGTCCTCAATATATTGGTATGACGTGCCGCTGCTTTTCCCGGAAACGAGCGTGGTTCCGTCCGCCTGAGCGGTGGTTTTGAGCCAGTTGTTTTCTCTGTAGGTGCGTACGGCGCGTTCATGATCCGCTTTAAGTGAAAAATGAACGATAACAAGGGAAACGAGCGCAAAAACGAACACCGCCAGCGCACAGACGAGAACGCCGAAAGGTGAACGGAAATCTATGCCCAAAACACCCTTCCGATTGCAGGAACGGGTTTGGGACACTGTGGAACGATTATTGTTGTCCAAGGAGCAGCCTCCGTGAAAATTTAATCCTCAATGTGTTTTTTTGCCGATTGCGCTTGATTGAAGAGCAGCGTATCGGAAAAAAGCACATTATTCAACATCTATCATTATAGCCAAATTTATGCCGAACTTCAACATTCGGGAATGATATAATTTTGCTGACGCATCGATTGGCAATTGAAACGGAGGCGGAAGATGTTCGGGACGAATACGATGAACAGGGAGCCGGAATATCAAATCGACAGGAAAATTAAAATATATAATAATTTTTAAAAAAAGGGGTTGCAATTGTCCGCAGAGTGAGTTATAATACAACACGTTCCGCAGGGAAGCAACGCTGGTGTAGCTCAGTAGGTAGAGCACGTCATTGGTAATGACGAGGTAGTCAGTTCGAATCTGATCACCAGCTCCATAAACCGCTCAAATTGTTTGAGCGGTTTTTTTGTGCCATATGTTCGGTGCGGAACCGCAGCGGCAAGTCTTTTGAAAACTCTCAAAAAGTTCACGATTTCAAAGGTTTATTAATCCGTGAAAATGAGGACTGCCGCGAAATTTGCGGCAGTCCTTCTCATCGTTTTTTGTCAGGCACTTATTGACCGTGCTGCTTATTCGGCGCAGGTCGGATCTGCTTCCGATACTTTATTGCCGTAACGGTTGTATGAATCGGCAAGCCGCACAAAATCGGCCGCTGCAAGCTCTTCGGCTCGGACGGTCGGCAAAAGTCCGGCATCGGCAATCACTTCGTCAACATTGTTTTTCGGAATCAATTGCAGCATATTGTTTCGGAGCGTTTTTCGACGCATCGCAAATGCGGCACGAAGCACCTTTATAAAATTCGGCGGAAGCTCGCTGCCGTTTCGTTCGAATTTCAGCACACAGGAATGAACCGACGGCTCGGGGTAATATGCCGCGTGTGAGAGTTTCAGTTCGGTTGAAATGTCGAAAAGATACCGGGAAACAATCGAGAGCGGCCCGTAGTTCACATCACGCGGTGCCGCAAAGAACCTCTCCGCTGCTTCAACCTGCATCATCAGCACCATGCGCTTTACAGGGAGTCCGGATTCAATCAGCCGCATACAAATAGGTGATGTTATATAGTACGGAAGATTTGCAGCAACAGTAAAAGGCTCTCCGCCGAATGCATCGGAGATTTTTGCAGGCGGAACCTTCAGAAAATCGCTGCAAATGAGCTGCACGCTGCGTTTATCCGCGAATTCATCCGCAAGAATTCCGACAAGTGTGCGGTCTATTTCAACCGCAAGCAGATTTTTCGCTTTTTCCGAAAGAGCGGATGTCAATGCACCGAGCCCGGGACCGATTTCAAGCACGTTTTCGCCTTGGCAGTCTGCAAGTGCTGCAATGCGGCTTATCGCTTCGGTATCGATAAGAAAATTCTGCCCCAGAGCCTTGTTCGGGGTCAAACCCAGTTTTTTTATCATTTCTTTTGAATCTGTCATGATTGAAATTTTAATGCAGATTTGCATATATGTCAACAGAATCCGAAAAATAATGCGCATATTGAGAGTTTTTTTATCCCAAAAAGCTGATTGTCAACGGAAAACTGTCTCGCCGGTTAAAAAAGACTGCCGCCGTGCGAATAACCATGTGCAGCGGCAGCTGATGTTAAACGCGCTTTCTTTAAAAAAAACAGAAAACAGCGAATCGAAACACGATATTGCTGCCGACGACATAAATCACGGGCAATGTGGCTTTACATATTCTCCCTTCGGTAGTATAATTATAATGCATGATTATAGCTCGAAAGATTTGAAAACAAAAGAATTAAATCGGGGTATGAGTATCGAGGTATAAATATCGAGGTATAAACAGGAATGAAACTGACTTTCGGAACAAAAACAAAAAGATTTTTTTGCTTTATCCTTTCCTCTCTGATGCTGCTTTCTTTATGCTGCACGGTTTTTTTCGCTGCGGGATGCAGCCGGGAGACGGCGTCCGGGGACGAACAGGCGTTCACATTGTTCATGAATTCAATACGCAACGGGCAGTTTACGGAAGCTTTTTCCTTCATCAGTGCTCATGTTGCGCCGGAGAATGCCGTTGACGACAGCATTGAAGCATATAAAAACACAATAACTCTCGCACAGTTCGAAAAGCGTTACGAGAGCCTGTTTTCGCTGCTCGGCGTGAACGATATTGAATATAATATCACTGAAGAGAACATTTCCGGAGATTCAAAAAAAGCCATTAAATACACAATGACATACAAGACGCAATCAGCGGGCGACCTGACAAACGAATACGAGATGACACTTTTAAAGGAGAATAATCTTTGGCGCATCATATGGCAGCCGAGCCACATTTTTCCGGATATGGCCTGGGGCGACACGTTCGACAGGGCAACGCTTGCGGCAGAGCGCGGCGATATCGTTTCTCACGGAGCTGTTGTTGCAACCAATGTCCGCCTTGTGACTGTTTACGCGCTTTTAAGCGAAATTGCGCCGAAAAAAGTGCTTACGGATGAAATAATGCAGGAAAATGCGGGCATGAGCGAGCAGGATGCGGAAAAGGAAGCGGACAGGCTTTATTCCGATGCGGAATATCTGAATACACGCTTCTCGGCGGAATTCGATGCCGCTGCTGCCGAAATTGCCGCTGTGCTCGATTTGGACGCCGCAGAGCTGCGAACAAAATTCGGAAAGAACACAAACGAGTTCATCACCGTTTATCAGGCGATGCCCGATGAAGTTACCGTTGAACAGCAGGAACAGCTGAATGCCGTAAACGGAGTTCATGTTGACACCGAGCACTACGGTTCAAAGCGGTATTACCCTTACGGGAGCCTGCTTGCGCATACATTGGGCTATATTTCGTTCGCAACATGGGAGGAGATACAGACATATAACGAGGGACGCGATCCGAATGACGGATTGTATACTACTGACAGCAAAGTCGGTAAAAGCGGCATAGAAAAGCTTTACGAAAGGGAGCTCCGCGGCAAGGACGGCTATTATTTCTTCATCCGCGGAACGGACGGAGCCGTTAAAAAGGTCATCTATCGCAAAGATAAAGTTGACGGCAGCGATGTGATGCTGACGATCGATTTCAAATTGCAGCAGCGCACAGAGGAACTGCTGGATCTTGTGCTTTTCGGTACGGACACGGCGGGTGCGGTCGTTGTTATGAACCCGAAAACGGGGGAAGTGAATGCAATTGCTTCCAATCCTTCCTATGATTTAAACAGGTTTATAAAGGGCATGAGCGGCGATGAATACAAAGCCCTTGAAGAACAGGAGAATGAGCCGCTCAGAAACCGCGCAACAAGGGAACTTTACCCGCCGGGATCAACTTTCAAGGCGTTCACTGCTGCTGCTGCGCTTGATACGGGTACGGTGAATGAGAATTATGTTTTCACCGGCTATATCGATAATGATTACTGGAAGCCGACCGGTTACGGGGAATGGCCTTGGCCGCGCATAAAACGCACGCGCGTCTATCACCGCACGGAACCAATGAACATGACAAACTGTATGCTGCATTCCGACAATATTTACTTTGCGGATGTTGCACTGAAAATCGGTCAGGAGAAATTCATTGCATATTTTAATGAAAAACTCGGCATGGACAAGTCGCTGCCCTATGAATTGGGTGCCGCCCGCTCCCAGCTTTACAGCCGCGGCAGCGTGATGGACAACAAAATGCTTGCGGACTCCGGCTACGGACAGGGCCAGGTGCTCGTGACGCCGCTTCAGCTTGCGGCAATGTTCTCCGCATTTGCAAACAACGGCGATATGCCGACCCCGCGAATCACGGACGGATTATACGTAACGGACGGCGTGGAATACGAATGCATTCGGAAAAGCGAATACTCCGTATGGATGGAGGACGCAATTTCGACAAATGCAATAAACAAAATAGTCCCGATGCTCCAAGGCGTTGTGGATCCGAACAAAAACGGAACGGGCCGTTCGCTGCGTGTCACGAATGTTGACGTTGCGGCAAAAACGGGTTCGGCCGAAATCGGCAAAGACAAAACCCGCATGTATTCATGGTTTGCCGGTTTTCGCCTTAACGTTGCGCAGGAGGATGAGCGTGTTGTGATCGTAATGCTCGATGTTCCCGATTCGGGCGCATACTCATCCCTGAAATTTCAGATAGCGCGCGAGCTTTTGAAGCTGGACGACACCCCCGATCCAAATGCTCCGCCGGCGGAATAAAACAAGCTTTGGATGAAATGCCTGCGGTCAGCGCCGGCTGTCTGCGGGTTTGGAGGATGCGGTTATTTTGCGGATAA
>OLQA01002075.1_pt1 | contig 16398 bp, 15 predicted proteins | sample 1673151 | NCBI WGS metagenome assembly OLQA01 (sample SAMEA3136760, study PRJEB25190) | human gut metagenome | biome: human gut; feature: human-associated habitat; material: faeces | place: Austria | collected 2013 | reverse complement strand
AATAATACTGACCTCCATTAGTATTGGCGTTTTACGCCGATTGTTTTGGAGATACCCCGGTCGTCGCAGACAGGCTTTCTGCCGGCGCCTGGCGGACAGTATCAATTCACGGTTTTTTCCTGCTTACAGGACGGCGATGCACTCGATCTCGACGAGCGCTCCCTTCGGCAGCGCGGCGATCTGCACGCAGCTGCGCGCGGGGAAGCCGCCGTGGAAGTAGGTGCCGTAAATTTCATTCACAGTGCCGAAATCCCCCAGATCCTGCACAAATACTGTCGTCTTGACGACATTGTCCAGCGTCAGACCGGCCTCCTGCAGCACAGCCTGCAGATTCTTGAGCGCCTGGTGCGTCTGGGCCTGCACGCCCTCGGCCAATGCGCCGGTGGCGGGGTCCAGGCCGAGCTGGCCGCTGCAATAGACGGTGTCACCGGTGTCAACAGCCTGGGCATAGGGGCCCAGGGCGGCGGGTGCGTTCGTGGTAGCAATACGCTTCATAATACTAAACACTCCTCTATCTTATTTTTCAGGCTCGTCGGTCTTGGGCGGCCATACAAAGCCGCGCCGGGCCAGACAATCCTGCAAAAACTCCGTTGCCTGCTTCGTGTAGGCGTCGTTGTCGTGGTAGTAGCTCACGGCGTGCTCTGCGCCGTGTACCGTCAAAAATTTCTTACCTTTCGCGCGGCAGGCTTCATAGTTGCGCTTTCCCATATCATAGGGTACAAAGCCGTCCGCGTCGCCGTGGACAAACAAGATCGGCACCTTGCTCTGCGCTGCGGCGGCCTCGCAGTCGGCGTCCTCGGGGTCAAAGTGGCCGAACAGGATCGCGCCCAGCCGTCCAACCGCATAGGTCAGCTCCAGCGGCATGCCGGGCAGATACTCCGGCAGGCACTTGCGGGTGATCTCCCGCGGGCTGGTGTAGCCGCAGTCGGCTACGATGCCGCAGACGTTGTCCGGCAGGTTCAGCCCGGCGGCCAGCAGCACGGTGGCCGCACCCATCGAGACGCCCATCAAAAAGATCGGCACCTCGGGGCCGAAGCGGCTCCGCGCCCAGACTGTCCAGTCGCGGGCGTCGTAGCGCTCCTTCACGCCCATCGTAATCGTATGGCCACCGCTGTAGCCGTGGGCGCGCTGGTCGGGCAGCAGCACATTGTAGCCCAGCGCCGTACACAGCGTATAGCCGCCCAGGCCGTCCCGCTCCGCATAGCCGCGGTAGCCGTGGAAGATGATTGCCAGCGGCGCGCCGTCGGCGTGGTGGTAGTAGCGTGCGGCCAGCGGCGTACCGTCCTGCGCCGTGATGTGCACGGCCTTGAACATATCCCGCGCCAGCGCGTCGGCGTCGGGGCCCATGGCCTTGCGGTAGCACTCCCGCGTGGGCATATCTGCCGGGGAGGGCACCTTCGTCGTCGGCTTCTGGTAAAAGGCAACGCGGTAGACGGCATACGCCGCACCCAGCACCGCCGTGCCCGCCGCGGCCCCTGCCGCCAAAAGAGGATGCTTTTTCATAACGGTCACCTCGTTTTCACTTTCCCAGATTATAACAAATTTCCCGGCATATCGCAACGATGTACCAAAAAAGTTTACACTTGCCAGCGCAGCACTTTCGCGGTATAGTAATAGCATTCCATAAATGGAGGCCGCCCCCATGAGCGAACTGACCCAGACCCTGAAGATACTCGTCACCCGCTACCCCGGCACAATGGCCGAGCTGGCCCGCAAAGCGTCGATCGACCGCTCCACGCTGTACAAAATTGTAAGCGGTCAGCGTACCCCGCGGGAGTTCCAGCTGGAGCACCTGGCCGACGCGCTGGAATTGAGCGAGGAAGAGAAATCCGCCCTGCTGCTGCAATACAAGCAGCGTGGTCGCGGCCCCGATCCCAGGCTGCGCGCCGAGCTGCACCACCTGCTGGAGGTCTCTTTCCGGGTGGAAGATTTCACCCACCGCGAGGGCCTTATCTCCAACGAAGCCGCCAGCCAGCTGCACTGCAGCGAGCAGTACATAGAGGGCAGCCGCGCAGTCGCCGCCGCCGTGGCATCGCTGGTGGCCAACCACATTCTGTCCGGCGATACCCGCCCGCTGCTCCTCTCGCCGTTCACAAACCCCATGCTGGACCATGTGCTGATAGAACGCTTTTCGGCAGCGGACGGCGCACCCGTCGCACTGTCCCAGCTGCTGGTTTATGCCGAGAACCGCGACATTCCCCGGGAATGGGTGTCCGGCGTGTCCATTCTGACCCGCACACTGCCGTTCCTTTTCCTGCCCAAGCTGAATTACGAGGCCCGCGTCGTGCCCAGCGTCATGACCGAGCCAAGCCCCGGCACGCTGATGCCTGTCTATCTGCTGCTGCCGAAGGCCGCCGTCATGATGGACATCCAGGGCCAGAAGGCCTACATCATCATGGACCGTCAGGCCGTCGATAATCTGCGCCTTGCGTTCAGCCGCAAATATATCAACGCCGCATCGGTGCTGAAGCTGGCCACCGATGCCCACGACTTTTCGGAATCCATAGCGCTGTACAACGACCTCTTTTCGGAAAAGCGCCGCTGCTCCATGATCCGCTACCAGCCGCCGTTCGCCCTGTTTGCCGACGAGAAAATGGCCCTGCAGCTTGTCCGGCCCGGCGCCGCGCTGCAGTCCCTGCCCGCCCTGCTCGAACACCTGCAGATGTGGAGCGCCCAGGCCCCGGACCTCTATTTCTGTGAGGAAGGTCTTTTGCAGTTTGTACGCACCGGGAAAATGTTCGACATTCCGCCGGATCTGTGCGATGCGCCGGACATTCCCACCCGCCGGGAGCTGCTCCTGCGGCTGCGCCGCGCTGCGGAGTCTGACCGCCGCACCCTGCGCATCGTGGACTCTGCCCAGCTGGCGCTGACTCCGTCGATGTGCGTCAATATTTTTCAGGGCCGCGGCGTTGTGTTCTGCCAGGCTATCCGGGAGCCGGACGGGCAGTACTGCCGCGAGTATCTGATGCAGGACCCCATCCTGACCGAAGCCCTGCTGACCTACCTCGATGACGGCCACGCCTCTGATTGGCTGCGCAGCCAAAAATATACGCTCGACTTTATTGATTATTGTCTGCGTCTGCTGTAAAATAGAAGCAGTATCGGCCCTGCCTGTACGGCGGGGCCCTTTCTGCAAAGGAGAAAAGCAATGGCACATACCGAGACCATGCTGGAAAGCAGGGAAATCTTCAATGGCCGCGTCATCCGCGTGACCGTGGACAAGGTACAGCTTGAGGACGGCACGACCTCGACGCGGGAGATCGTCCACCACCACGGCGGCGCCTGCATCCTGCCTGTAGACGCCGACGGCAGCGTGACGATGGTACGTCAGTTCCGCTACGCCTTCGGCGAGGAGATCTGGGAGCTGCCCGCCGGTAAGCTGGAAAAGGGCGAGGACCCCAGAGACAGCGGCCTGCGGGAGCTGCGGGAGGAGACGGGGCTGATCCCCGGTGTGTTTGAATCCATGGGCGTGAGCTATTCCTCCCCTGGCATTTTGGCCGAGCGCATCTACCTCTATTTTGCCAAGGACCTGAAGCAGGGTCCCACCCAGCCGGATGACGGGGAGTTTGTGGAGACGGTCTGGATCCCCTACCAGGAGCTGATGGACATGGCCCGCCGGGGCGAGATCGTAGACGGCAAGACCCTGGCCGGGCTGCTGAAAGCCTCTTTCCTGCTGGGGAACTAAGCGGAGAAGCCTAGAGCAAACAACAGGAGGCGGCGCAATGGAAAAACAACAGACGGTCCTCATCGTAGAGGACGAAAAAAACATCGTGGACATCCTCCGCTTCAATTTGCAGAAGGAGGGCTACGCCACGCTAGAGGCCTTTGACGGCGTGACCGGCCTGCGGCTGGCCCTGGACGAAAACCCGGACCTGATCCTGCTGGACCTGATGCTGCCGGAGATGAACGGTTTTGAGGTCTGCAAGCTCCTGCGGGACAAGGGGCGGAGCACCCCCGTCCTCATCATCACGGCCCGTGAGGAGGAGAAGGACAAGATCCTGGGCCTGGACCTGGGGGCCGACGACTACATCACAAAACCCTTCTCCATCCGGGAGCTTATGGCCAGGGTCAAGGCCAACATCCGCCGGGTGGCCATGGTCAGCCAGGCCCAGCCGGAACCCAAGGGGGAGGCGCTGACCTTTGGCCGGCTGAGCATCGACCGGGAGAAGAGCAGCGTCACCAAAGACGGCGAGGACCTGGAGCTTACACCGAGAGAGTTTGAGCTGCTGTCCTATCTGGCGGTCCACGCCGGGAAGGTCTTTTCCCGCCAGGAGCTGATGGAACGGGTGTGGAACTACGAGGGCTATGTGGGCGACGTGCGCGGGGTGGACGTGGCCATCCGGCGCCTGCGGGAAAAAGTCGAGGACGACCCCGCCCAGCCCAAATACATCATCACCCGCCGGGGCGCGGGCTACTTTTTCCAGAAGGATGCATAACGCCATCCGCAGGACCCGCCCAAAGAGGCAGAGAGGGGGAGGACCGTGCTGCGAAGCCTGCACACCAAGCTGGTGTTGATCATGATCCTGCAAGTGGTCTGTCTGATGACCATTGCCGGGGCGTTTCTCATCAACTCCGTGAACCGCTTCTATTTGAATGAATTTTACAACCAGATGGTCGAGGTCTTCAGCAAGGACACCGAGTTCGTCCGGGACCTGGTGACGCCCGGCGAAGGGGAGACCGACGGCGTACAGGCCATTGATCAGATCCTCGTGGCCAAGATGGGCCCCCTGGGCGTGGACGGCAAAAACCGCAACTATTACATCCTGGACGGCGGCGACGGGTCCATCCTCACCTCCTCCGATGACGAGGCGGGCCAGACCCTGGACGAGGTCACCCCCAACCTGCTCATCGCCCTGAACGAGAAGCGGGAGGGGACCGAGAGCGACTTCACCGCCAACTACATGGACCTGGCCCTGCCCATCACGCGGGGAGACAGCGACTATATTATTTACATTCTGGACCAGCGGGCCTCCGTCCGGGAATTGAACAGCCAGCTCTTTCAGCTCATCATCGAAGCCCTGGCCTTCGGCCTGATCATCTCGGTGCTGCTGTCCTTCCTGCTCTCGCGGGCCATGGTCAACCCCATCCGCGCCCTGACGCGGGGCGTCAAGCGCGTGGCCGACGGGGACTTCAGCCGGGAGATCCACTCGGAATCCCACGATGAGATCGGCGTGCTCACCACGTCCTTCAACGCCATGGCCAGCCAGCTCCAGCGCACCCTGCGGGAGGTGGAGAGCGAGCGGACCAAGCTCAGCACTCTCTTCCTGCACATGACCGACGGCGTGGTGGCCTTCGACCGGAACGGCGCAGTCATCCACTCCAACCCCGCCGCCGAGGAGATGCTGGACATGGCCATCCCCGTGGGGGGCAGCGTCACCTATCAGGATCTCTTTGAGGACATTGCACCCCTGGAGAAGATCCTGACCCTGGACCAGGACTGCCTGGAGAACGAAATGGTCCGGGGGGAGCGCATCCTGCTCTTCTTGATGGCCCCCTTCGACCAGGAAAAGCAGGTGGGCGTCCTGGTCGTGGTCCACGACGTCACCCAGCAGGTGAAGAACGAGACGCTGCGGAAAGAGTTCGTAGCCAACGTCTCTCACGAGCTGAAGACGCCCATCACCAACATCAGCAGCTATGCCGAGACCCTGGTAGAAACGCCGGGCCTGCCGGCCAAGACGTCCGTCAAGTTCCTGAACGTGATCCTCAACGAGAGCGACCGCATGACACACATCGTCGATGATCTGCTGACCCTGTCCCGGTTCGATTCGGGGTACAGCCAGCTCAATCTCACGACCTTCCCCTTTGCTGACGTGCTGGAGGACAGCTACCAAGCCATCCGCATCGAGGCCCAGCGCCACGAGCACACCCTGATCCTGGAGGGGGAGCAGGTCCTGCCGACGGTCCGCGCCGACCGCGAGCGGGTCTTGCAGGTCATTATGAACATCCTCTCCAACGCCATCAAATACACCCCCGACGGCGGGCGCATCGTCATGTCCGCCGGCTTCGACCCGGACCGGGTGTGGCTGGAGGTCACGGACAACGGCATCGGCATCCCCCCGGAGGACCGAGAGCGCATCTTCGAGCGCTTTTACCGGGTGGACAAGGCCCGCTCCCGGGAGTCTGGCGGCACGGGCCTGGGCCTGTCCATCGCCAAGGAGATCATCCGGCAGCATGAGGGCAAGCTCCTGCTGGTGGATCGTCCCGGCCCCGGCACGACCCTCCGCATGGAGCTCAAGCGGGAGGGACCGAAGGCATGAGGGAACACCGGAAGCGCATCGACCGCCTGCAAAATCTTCTCATCGCCGTCCTGGTCTGCACGGCCCTGGTCCTCATCAACAAGACGGGCATGTTCCGCAACCTCACCGGAGGAAGCGCAGGGACGCCCGTGGAAGCCAGCTTCACCGGCGTGCAGGACACCGCCCTCTCCCGGCAGGCCCCGGTGGCCCTGCTCATCCAGACCTCGTCCGGCCGCTACGGCGTGCAGTACGACCAGGACACGGTGGACGGCCTGTACAACAATGGCCTGTCCACCCTGCTCACCACCGCCATCGACCATGTGGAGGGCGTGAAGACCACCTCCGAGGAGGATTGGCAGGACGCCGTCACCCAGGGGGACCAGTGGATCTTCTACGATTTTCTCTATGACGTGGCCTTCACCGGCCAGGACAGCGAGGGGGAGGGCTCCGCCCGCCGCTTCCTGCTCTCCGGCCGGAACGGCCGGGTGGATACCATCCGCTATTACAACGAAAAGACAGGGACCTATTACCGGGGCCAGATCCGGGAAAGCAACCTGACCCTGCCGGAGGCCCAGGAGGGCCTGACGCCCATCGGGGGCCAGCTGGCCTTTGAGAACGAAGCCCTGGCGGAGAGCCTGGACCCAAATACCCTGGTCCTGCCGAAGGCCCCGGTCTGCCCGGTGTACACCGTGACGAACCCCCTGGCCGCCTGGGACAGCGAGACCCGGAACGAGCTGCTGGGAGGCCTGGACTTCAATCTCCGCGCCGCCGCCGTCTACCAGGCCACGGACGGCCTGGTGGTCCAGGAAGGCTCCGACACCCTGCGGATCCAGAAAAGCGGCAAGCTGACCTTTCACGCCGCCGAGAGCGGCCCGGCCCGCTTCCAGGCCCTTTCCGCACGGGAGAAAGACCTCCAGCTCCAGGCCGAGCGCATCCTGAACACCGTGGCCCAGCCCCGGCTGGGGGAGGGCCGCCTCGTCTGCCAGGCGGTGGAGACCCAGGAGGACGGCAGCGTGGTCCTGAACTATGCCTGCCTGCTGGGCGGGTCCCAGGTCCAGCTGTGGGACGAGGGCTGGCTGGCGAAGTTTGTCTTTGAGGGGACGAATCTTTCCAGCTTCGTCATCTGCCTGCGGACGTACACGAAAACGGAGCAGACCAGCCAGGCCCTGCCCGTGCGCCAGGCTGCGGCGGCGCTCTCCGCCATGGGCCAAGCGGGGAAGGATCTACAGCTGTCTTACCTGGACGACGGCAGCACGGATATGCTCACCACCCAGTGGACGGTGCGGGAGCGGACATGAGGGGAGGCAGAGCATGGAACGCACAAGGCTAAAGCTGGCGGTGATTTTCCTCCTGGCTGCCCTGAATGTCGTTCTGCTGGGCTACGTGCTGCTCCAGGCCCAGCAGAGCAAAGACTATGAGGACTTGACCCGGCAGCAGATCATGACCTACCTGACCGACCACGGCATCGCGCTCTCCGAAACGCGCATTCCCTGGGAAGAGGACTGGCGGGCGGTCGTTTTGGAGGAGGAGAGCAGCAACATGGGGGGAGATCCCCTCCCGGAGGGGGGCCTGCCGGAAAACTGCGAGGTGGAGACCGCCCGGAGCGCCGTGACGCTCCTCATGGAGCTTGCCGTGGGCCTTTCTGACCTGGGCGTTTCTTCCGCCACGATCCAGTCCATCGAGACGGGCTATCGCTATGCCGGCGAGGGGGACCGGGGCGTTCTCACCCCCATGTGGAAACTGGAAACTTCTGGACAGAGCTACTACCTGAACTGCGCGACGGGGGAAGTGACACTCCCCACAGAGTAAGGAGGAACCTTTTATGAAGCGAAACCATTTCAAACGATTTGCGGCCTTGGCGCTCTCTGCCGTATGCGGTGCGGCTTGCTTGACGGGATGTGGTACGCAGCCTACGGCGGCGACTGCCCTGGAAACGATCCAGCAGCCGAAGACAGGAAGCTACGAAGACTGGGAGCTGATCCAGCAAACCAGGCAGGAGAACCCCGTCTCGGAAAGTACCTTTACGGCACTGGACCATTTTGCCTACACCACCGCCGCCCAGGTCTTGGGAGAGGACGCGGACGGGAGCTACTCGCCCCTCTCCCTCTACTATGCCCTGGCCCTAGCCGCCACCGGGGCGGCGGGGAAGACGCAGACACAGATGCTGGACCTGCTGGGCATCTCTGACCCGGCCCAGCTCTCCGACCAGTGCGCCAAGCTCTACCGTCTGCTCAGCCGGGACAACGAGGTCGGGACCCTGCGCCTGGCAAACTCCCTCTGGATGGACCAGCGGGTGGACTGGAAACAGTCCTTCGTGACCCAGGCAGCCCAGGATTTTTATGCTGAGGTCTACCAGGTCGATTTCACCACCGACGAAGCGCCTAAGGCCATGGCCCAGTGGGTCGCCCAGCAGACCGGGGGCCTGCTCACCCCCACCTTCCAGCCCACCGACCAGCAGGTTCTCTCCCTGCTGAACACGGTCTATTTCAAAGACGAGTGGTATGACCGCTTCCAAAGCAAGAACACCCAGTCCGACACCTTCACCAAGGCCGACGGCAGCCAAGTGACCTGCGACTTTATGAACCGGGAGGATCAGGGCAGCGGCTTTTCCCGGGGCGAGAACGTTACCCGCGCCAGCCTGGGCCTGAAAAACGCCGGCTCCATGCACTTCATCCTGCCCGACGAGGGGACCTCGGTGGAAGACCTGCTCGCCTCCCCGGAGACGTTGCAGGAGGCCCTTTCCGGCGGGGAAGAGCGCTCCGGCACGGTGACCTGGAAGATTCCCAAATTCGACCAGAGCAGCAAACGGGCGCTGGAAGCATCGCTCCAAGCTCTGGGGATCGAGCAAGCCTTTACCAAAGGGGCAGACTTTTCCGGCCTGTCGAATGAAGCTGCTACCCCCATCTGGATCAGCAGCGTCACCCAGGAGAGCCGTGTTGCCATCGACGAAAAAGGTGTGGTCGCCGCAGCCTACACGGAGGTAGGGATGGATGCAGGGGCGGCCCTGATCGAAGACCCGGACCAGGCAGACATGATCTTAGACCGCCCGTTCCTCTATGCCATCACCGGGCCGGAAGGGGAGCTGCTCTTCCTGGGCGTCTGCCAGGACCCTACGGCTTAAAGAATATACAGCGAAACAACAAAAAGACCAGCGGGTGAAGTTCACTCGCTGGTCTTTTCACGCTCGGCGGATCAAATCAAACCATAGCGCTCTTTTAATTGCAGCACCCGCAGCACGCTCTCGTCCAACCGCTGCTGGGAGATGGTACCATCCTTCACGGCGGTAAGCACGGCGTTGTAGGCCGCTTCCAGATCCTCCGGCTGGAGCAGGATGTCGGCCCCGGCCTGAAACGCCCGCAGGGCGGCGTCTCCGCTGTCGTAATGCTGGGCGATGGCGGGGTCAGACAGGGGGGCCGTCATAATGAGCCTGGAGAAGCGCAGCTCGCCCCGCAGCTTGCTCGTGATCATCTCCTGGGACAAGGAGGCGGGCAGGCCGTCGCTGCTGGCGTTGGGGGTGGTGACGTGGGAGACCATGATGGCGTCCGCCCCCGCTGCCATGCCCGCCTGGAAGGGGTAGAGCGACGTCGTCCGCATCGTCTCCCAGGTCTCCGTCAGGGCGGCCCCTTCGCTGGCGTTGGTCCCGCCCTGGCCGGGATAGTGCTTCAGCACGCAGGCGACCCCGCCCTCGTGAAAGCCCTCCACGGCGGCGCTGGTGCACATGGCCGCCTGCTCCGGGGTTTCACTAAAGGAGAGGGCGCTGCCCACGTCGCAGGTGGGGGCTAAGTTCATCTGGAAACCCAGGTCTGCCAGGGCCTTGCCGATGGTGGCGGCGGCGTCCTTGACCTTGGCCCCGTCCCCGGTGGAGCCGAGGGCGGCGGGGGTCTCGGTTTTGGCCAGGCCAAAGGCTTCCTTCCCGGCAATGGTCGCCCCCATGCCGCCCTCTTCTTGCAGGGCGAAGAGGGGCGTGACGGAGGACGTTTTTTTCAGGCGCCCCAAGAGCTTGTCCAGCTGGTCTTTGTCCTGGATGTTCGACTCGGTGAGGACGAAGCCGCCCACGGGGTAGGTCTCCAGGGCCTTCAGCTCCTTGGCGCTCAGGGTCGTGGTGCCGGCTGCGGTCGGCTCCTCCGCCAGCGCGTCCGGCAGGATGAGGAAGAGCTGGCCGACCTTCTGCTCGGTGGAGAGCTTTGCCAGCAGCGCCTCGGCGTTGCCCGCTGTGGTCTGCTCGACCTCGCCGGGTTCCTCTTGGAAGAAGTCAGCCTCCCCGCCGCCGCTGCCCTGGCGGCCCAGCAGGCAGATGACCACGACCATCACCACGATCAGTCCCGCCAGCGCAGGCAGGACCCATTTTTGTTTCAGCATAGATGCCACATCCGTTTCCATTGTACTCTGTTGCCCAGTATAGCCCGTTTCCGGCGAAAGTACAAGAGAAAAAAGCTGTGCGTGCCGGAGGGGCGGCACGCACAGCTTTGGCTGCGTTTGGAGGTCGTTAAGAAGCGGGGGAGGGGATCAGCCCTCTTCCTGAATGGCTTTTGCGTCGGCAATGGCCTTCTGCAATGCGGCAGTCGTCTTATTCACTTCCAAAGCTCGCTTGCTGGCGTCCACAGCTGTGGCTGCTGCGGTAACGGCCTTGGTCTGTTCTTTGATATTGCTGATCTGCTTGCTCATGCTACGGGCGTGCGCACGCAGTGTGGTTTCGGACAGCAACACCGAACATCCGCCGACCGTCTTGAGGTTCTGCGCCTTGGTCACGGCCTGAGTGAGCTGGTCGATTGTGGCGGCATCCGCCACCTGGTTTGCCGCAGTGCCCTGCAGACTAGTTGCCTGTTCGATGGCGTTTTGCAGTTTTTCGTTGGCTTTGGAGTATTTGGATTTCGCCTTCTCACATACCACCACTGCCGCACGCTGTTCTTTCGAATTGATACGATTGCGTACCACGATGACACCGGCAATAGCAACCGCCACTGCCGCAATCGCAGCGACAATGGCAATAATCTTTCGCTTGTCCGCAGACGGCTCTTTCGGTGCGACCGGAATGGTTTTCAGCGGATCATGTTCCGGATCTTCCGCGGCCAGCTCCTCTAGGTCGGTTATGCCACCTGATGTATCAAAGGCCTGAGTCGCTTCGACGTCCTGTTCATCTGTCGAAGAGACGAGGGGTGGCAAAGTGGCGGTTTCCTCGGCATCGGCTGGTGCAACCGCATCATCGAAATCGACGGTATCGAGCGGCATACTGGGAATATCCGCGATTGTTGGCGCAGCCGAAACCGGCTGTTCCGTTTGCGCAGGCACGGAGGAAGCGATGGTGCGGGGCTCAGCAAGCGAAGCCTCATCCGCACCATCGGCTTCTTCCGAATCGGTAGGCTGCAATTTGGGGAAGGTCAGCGGAGGAATATCCCAGCTGGTGTCCACCACATCCCGAGATATGTTGGACAAAATACCGTTCATAGACTGGGAATCATCGTTCTCAGTTGCCATACACCCCTCATTCCATGGAGAAGGGAACCATCAGTGCCGCTTCTTCCCCTTCGCGCGATGGCTGCTGCGCGGCGCACCATCCTCATAGTAATAGTAATAATTGGAATGCGTATTGGTCTTCTTCGGATCTGCACGATTGAAGATGAAGCCAAGTACCGGCACCTGCGCGGTGGCGAGCGTGTCGGCCGCCTCCTGCAGGGACTTCTTCTCGCACACGTTGCGGCCGACCACCAGCAGAAAGCCCTTGGCCCAACGGCCGAATACCACGCCATCGTTGGACACCGTCAACGGGGCGGTATCAATAATCACGTAATCGTATTGGGTGAGCGCCTGCTCCACCATGAGCTTCATGGTTTCGGAACCCAGCAGCACGCCAGCGTTCGCCGGCCTCTTGCCGCCAGGCAGAATGTGCAGGTTCGGCTTCCAGTAGCTCTGCACCACGTCCTTCGGGCCCATCTGTCCGGACAGCACGTGCGCCAGACCGGCGGCACCTTCAATGCCCAAGTGGTGAGCAACGGACGGGTGGCGAAGATCAGCGTCGATAAGCAGTACTTTCGCACCATCTTCAGCAAGGGCCACCGCAGTGTTGATAGCCATGGTGGTCTTGCCTTCGGACGGCTGCGCAGACGTGATGACAAGCAGCTGGCCCACACCTTCGGTGCGGTCGGTCTGCAGGAACTCAATATTCGTATGGATACGGCGGAATTCTTCGGCGATGGCACCGTTGGGCTGGCTCACCAACACCGGGCGCTTATCATCAAGCGAAGCGTCCATCGGAACGGAGCCAAGGGAGGATGCTCGGACGATGCCGCGCACGTCGGAAGTCTCTTCAACCTTGGTGTTGAGGAGGTCTTTGATGAGTGCGGCGAACACGCCGATGATGATGCCGAGCACCACACCGACAGCCAAATACAGGGCAGTCTTCGGCGAAGACTTAGACGTCGGGACCTGTGCCTTCTGCACGATGGAAAGCTTCACCGGGGACTTATCTCCGGAGTACAGGTCGCTTTCAATGACGTTCTTCAGCGATTCGGCAACGGAATTGGCGATGTCCGCGGCCTGCTTCGGATCTCCATCCACCACGGCAATGTTCACGAATGCGGTGTTGGTCGGATTGGTGACGGTGACCTGGCCGGCAAGATCCGTCACAGTTTCGTCCAGACCAAGATCATCAATGACCGGCTTAAGCACCTTCGAAGTGGTGGCAAGCGTCGGATATGAGGTGATTTGGTTGGAAATGTAGCTGCCGCCAGCGGACTGCTGGTTAATGTCGACACCATTTTGAGAAGCATTGTAAGTAGCCATGGTCTGAGCCGTAGCCGTATACTTCGCCGGAGCGAGGAAGGTATAGGCGCTCACGCCTGCCACCACCACCACGAATGCAATAATCGCGGTGGCCAGATGCTTACGAATGATTTTGAGCAGATCCATCAGAGTGATGCCGTCATCCGCTTCCTCAACTACCCCTTGCGGTGCGGTAGGCTGCTGCACATTAGCGTTCTCTACAGAAGTCACTGAACTTCCCCATCTCACGTTGACAATATCCTTTCCAACAATAATCTTCCCCCTCGAACTATTCGGGCACTACCGGGAGAACGACAAGGCAAGCTGGAAGAATACGCTGTCCCGTCAGCAAGGCGTGTATGTAATTACCAATACCGATAACGGGAAACTGTATGTGGGAAGCGCCACCGGAAGGAACGGCATATACCAGCGTTGGCAGGACTACATCCGCGATGGTCACGGAAACGATACTGGGCTGATTGCCATTGTGAAACAGCACGGGTTGGAGTACGTGCAGGCGCATTTTCGCTACACGCTTCTGGAACATTACGACTTCACCGTGCCTAAAGACGTTGTTCTCGCCAGGGAATCCTATTGGAAGGAGACTCTGGATACGCGCAAGCATGGGTATAACGGTAACTAGATATCTCCAATACGGCAACAATAAGCACAATGAAACCACCGCTTTTAGCAGAAAATTGCAAAACGCGTATATTTCTGGATATAATCTCAGTATCAAAGGAGCAAAATATACTTACGAGGCAACCAGATGCTGATTGATTTTAGTTTTTCGAACTTCAGGAGTTTCCGAGACGAGCAGTCTTTCTCCATGACTCGCGAAAAACGGTTCATGGAATCTGATGAGTCTCTCCATTCTCCAATCGCAGCCATATACGGCGCCAATGCATCGGGAAAGTCCAATTTTCTGAAGGCATTGCGCGCTATGCGCAACATGGTGGTAAATAGCTACAGCCAAGGGGATGCAAGCAGTCCTATTCCCAGGGAACCTTTTCTGTTACGAAAGGATCCTTTCTCGCATTCGTCCATGTTCTTCCTTGCATTCATCGCGAACGATGGACTGAAATACCAGTATTGGTTCCGCTATGACAATGAACGGATTCTTGAGGAAGATCTCATCTTCTTCAAAAAACTGCAAGGACGTTTTTCCACGCACTCCTCTCTGCTGTTTTCCCGTTCCTCAACGGATGGGGTGAAATTCGGTCCTTCCTTCAAAGGACCTCGCTCACAAGTACGCAAGACCATAGAACTCAGGCCGAATGCACTTCTGCTTTCCGCAGCCGCAGCTGCCGGTATTGAGTCCATTCGGCCGGCATTTTCATTCTTCCAAAGTGGCATAGCCTATTACGAAGCAAGCGCTTTCGAACAGGAGCAGCCTACACTGTTGGATGAGTTCAAGAAAGAGACACCGCTTTCGAAACATCTGGCCACATTGATTAGGTATGCAGACTTCGGCATCAGTGACGTGAAAAGCGTTCCTGTGGACGTCCCACCGGATCTCTGGGCTCAGTTCAAGGAAGAGATGCATAAGCAACTCGGCATGGATGAGAACAAAGTGGATGAGACATTCAATGTCAAGAACGCTTCCCAGCTGATGTTCACTCATACCGGCGAATCATCTTCCGCAGGATTCGGTCCTGATGATGAGTCCAGGGGCACCGTTGCTGCGCTGTCATTCTTCTCGCTTGCTCTTCGCCAGCTGTCGAAGCAGTCGGTGACGCTTATCGACGAGATCGATACCAGTCTGCATCCGGCTCTGGTGAAGGAGCTGGTGGCGCTGTATGCCGACGCGGAAACGAATCCTCACGGTTCCCAGCTTATTTTCACGACTCATGACGTGTCGCTGATCAATCAGTCCGGTTTGGCAAAGCGTTTACTGGCACCAGATCAGATCTGGCTTGTGGAAAAGAACAAGGAAGGCGTTTCGGAATTGTTCCCGGTGACCAATCTGGGTATTCGGAATATGGAAAACATCGGTAAGAACTATCTCAACGGCGTGTACGGCGCCATACCACGGCCTGATTTTCATACCGCTTTCGCCCAGATCGTGAATGTGGTTGATGCCTGATGTCGAAAAAGCGAAACGTTCCTGCACATGGACGTAAAGCCGCACGGTCGCGCCGACCGCGCAAGAGACGCTTTCTTGTCGTGGCCGGCGGAGCAGTCACTGAGAAACAGTATTTCAAGCAGCTTGAGTCCCTATACGATGTCATCATTGACTATCAACAGAAGAACAACAGCCCTAAGCAGCTCGCGAAGCTCGCTGTTAAGTTGAAGAGGGAAGACAAGCGAGATACTTCTACAGATTGTTATGAACGAATCTGGGTGGTGGTCGATGTTGACGATTTTCACGACCACGGCGAAGCAGCGAGAATCTGCAATGACAATGGAATCGAACTCATCATTTCCAATCCTTGCTTCGAGGTCTGGCTGCTCGACTATGTGAAGGCTTGCCCGTCAAGCTATACACTGACACCTGATGTCGAGTCAGCTGCAGCAGAAGCTAAAGTTGTCGGCGGAAACCGTAACAAATACATCAACACCGAGCTCATTGACAAAGAACATCTCGATGCCGCCATACGCAATGCAGCCCGGCACAATACAACGGAAAACCGCCAGGGGCGTAACAGACTCGCGCCTAATCATGAGCAGGAATACGCCCCTTGGACCGATATGCCAAAAGTAATCGAAGTACTGCAACAAGCTTCAGATAACAGCAAGTAACAGCTCGCCCATGGCATGAGCAAGGAACTTTGTTGCTGTTGTCTTCCCGTGCATGATACATAAGACCATTCATTCAGCGAGAGTACAAACCCCACGAACCGATGTTAAGTCAGATTGCTGGTCTCCGCACAAGACCTGCTTTGAAGCATTGGATTAGAAACACTGCGGAATAAACGGCCACCTGAGCCTTCTCCTTAGAGACCACTCCAGAATCCGGACCGCCGTGACGGTCGGGCTGACTGTTCATCAGACCACTCATAAGTAATTGGATGACACCGCCAGGAACATTGTTTTCTTCCCGCGCCTCGATCTGGAATTCCCAATGTTGATCCCGCATGACCCGTGACGCCTTGCTCAGGGTCGAGTCCTTGTTGTTCGGCTCCACCATGGGCAAAGCTATCGACTCGACGGCCTTGATGGCGGCCGCGTACGCAGCGGAATAGTTCGGTTCACGGCCAAACATGTAATGCCACGCTTCGGAAAGCTGCTGTCCGTATCCGCTCGATGAATCCATGGCATTATCCACCATCTGCTGCATAGCCGGGTCCACACGCTCTTCCAGTCCACAGATTGAATTCCGCTCCCCCACCTTCCATTTGGAACCAGACTGATATGAACTGATTTTTGTTCCGCATTTCCCCTAACTCGATGGGAGATGATG
>OLQA01002072.1_pt1 | contig 16410 bp, 17 predicted proteins | sample 1673151 | NCBI WGS metagenome assembly OLQA01 (sample SAMEA3136760, study PRJEB25190) | human gut metagenome | biome: human gut; feature: human-associated habitat; material: faeces | place: Austria | collected 2013 | reverse complement strand
TCAGGTATTCGCCGTCGATGAAGGCCAGGGTCTGGTCGATATCCATATCGCCGTAGAGGAAGATATAGCTGTTCGACGGGTGATAATATTTGGCGTGGAAAGCGGCAAAGTCTTCCTGCGTCAAGTTCGGGATATCATCGGGGTTGCCGCCCGATTCGACGCCATACGTCGTATCCGGGAAGAGGGCATCCATGACGTGCCGTTCCATCTGCGAGTCCGGTGAAGAGAAGACGCCTTTCATTTCGTTATAGACGACGCCGCGATAAGTCAGCTCGTCGTCAGCCGAGTCGAGATGATAATGCCAGCCTTCCTGCATGAGGACCTGTTTGTCCTTGATCATGTTCGGGAAGAAGACGGCGTCGAGATAGACGTCCATGAGGTTCTTGAAATCAGCAGCGTTGCGGCTGGCTACGGGATACATGGTCTTGTCCGGAAAGGTCATGGCGTTGAGGAAGGTATTGAGCGAGCCCTTCACCAGTTCGACAAAGGGTTCCTTGAGGGGGAACTTCCGCGAGCCGCAGAGCGTCGAATGTTCGCAGATATGGGGTACGCCAGTGCTGTCAGACGGCGTCGTCCGGAAGGAAATGGAAAAGACCTTATTGTCGTCGTCATTCTGGATATATAACAGGCGGGCACCGGACTGGACGTGGTGCAGCTCATAGGCCTGGCTGTGCAGTTCCGGTACGTAACGGGACCGGTCGACGGCAAAGCCATGGATCATCTGTTTTTCTTGTAACTTCATAAAAATGCTCCTTCATTTCTTATTATATAATGTATTATAGCTAGTATCATGCTTGCAAAAGTAATCGCTTCAAGTCCCCTACGGTCGCTGCCGTGTAATCGGGCTGGAAGGCCTTCCGTTCCGCTTCATCGCCATAACAATAGGTGACATAGATGACGGGCAGGCCCAATTCGTGGGCGCCGATGATGTCGAAGCGGCGGTCGCCGACCATGACGGCGTCGCCCTTTTCCACCGGGCCCAGGCCAGCCAGGATGCGCCGCATGACGTCAGCCTTGGTATCAGTCCCGCCGACGGCCGGTCCGGCAATGGCTTCCACATAGGGAGCGATGCCGAATTTCTGGCAGATCGCCTCGGCATGGACCTGGGGCTTCGATGTAGCGACGAACGAGCGGATGCCCGCTTCCTTCATGGCCTTGAGCATGGGAACGATGCCGTCGAAAGCCCGGTTCTCGAACTTGCCGATCGTGCTGTAGCGTTCCTGGAAATAGGCATAAGTCTGGCGGGCCTTTTCCGGCGAAAAGCCATAGACGTCTTCAAAGGTCGTCAACAGCGGCGGCCCGACGATAGTATGCTGATCCAGACGGCCTTCTGTCGATTCGCCCATCTGTTCCAGGGCATAGGCAACGGACTTGATGATACCCTCTTTGGAATCGGTCAGGGTCCCGTCGAGATCGAATAAAACGTATTTATACATGTAACTTCTCCTGTGAAACTATACTTATTGTGTACCCTATCTATTTTAGCCTGCTTTGTCAATATTTGCAATCATTTATACAGGGCAAAGACCGTGAAAAAATTCCCATTGTTGACCGTTTTAGTATACTTATGGTATAATGACTTTACATTAACAAAGAATCATTTTCTCTTATATCCATTACGTAGAAAGGAAGTGTCCTGATGAAAAATGTCATCCGCCCCTCTTACGATTTATATATTAATGGCCGCTGGGTCCCGTCCAGCGACGGTTCTACCTTTAAAGCCATCAACCCTGCTAACGGTGAAGTCCTGTCGGTCTGTGCCGAAGCGACGCAGGACGACGTCAATGCCGCCGTCCGCGCCGCCCAGGCTGCCTTCCCGGCCTGGAAGAACGTATCGCCCCGAAAACGACAGGCCATCCTCTTGAAAATCGCCGACATCATCGATAAGAACGCCGACACGTTGGCCCTCATCGAAACCTTGGACAACGGCAAGCCCATCCGGGAAACGAAGGCCGTCGACATCCCGGCAGCAGCCGACCATTTCCGCTACTTCGCCGGCGTCGTCCGCAGCGAAGCCGGCCGGGCGTCGACCCTGGACGACCACACGCTGAGCCTGGTCATCCACGAACCGATTGGCGTCGTCGGCCAGATCATCCCGTGGAACTTCCCCTTCCTCATGGCCGCCTGGAAACTGGCACCGGCCCTGGCCGCCGGCTGTACGATCATCCTCAAGCCATCGAGCACGACGTCCCTCAGCGTCCTGGAACTGATGCACCTCCTGGAAGGCGTCCTGCCGGACGGCGTCGTCAACGTCATCACCGGGAAGGGTTCCCGGTCGGGCCAGTACATCCTCGACCATCCGGACATCCAGAAACTGGCCTTCACAGGCTCTACGGAAATCGGCCGCGACGTCTATAAGGCAGCTCAGGAAAAACTCATCCCGGCCACCTTGGAATTAGGCGGCAAATCGGCAAACATCTTCTTCGACGACTGCGATTGGGACATGGCCATGGATGGAGCCCAGCTGGGCATCCTCTTCAACCAGGGCCAGGTCTGCTGCGCCGGTTCCCGCATCTTCGTCCAGAAAGGGATCTACGACAAATTCGTCGCTGAACTGGCAGAACGCTTCAACCGCGTCAAAGTCGGCCTGCCCTGGCTGGAAGATACGCAGATGGGCGCCCAGATTGACGGCCGTCAGGTCGAAAAGATCCTCAGCTACATCGAAATCGGCAAACAAGAAGGAGCACGCCTGGTCTGCGGCGGCGAAAAAGTCACGACAGACGGACTGGAAAAGGGCAATTTCATCAAGCCGACGATCTTCGCCGACGTCACCAACGACATGCGCATTGCCCAGGAAGAAATCTTCGGCCCTGTCGTCTGCATCCTGCCCTTTGAAACGGAAGACGAAGTCATCGCCATGGCCAATGACAGCGAATACGGCTTAGGCGGCGCCGTCTGGACGCGCGACATCAACCGGGCCCTGCGCGTAGCCAAAGGCGTCGAAACGGGCCGCATGTGGGTCAATACCTACAACGCCCTGCCGGCCGGCGCACCTTTCGGCGGCTACAAGCTTTCCGGCATCGGCCGCGAAACGGATAAGACGACCATGCGCCATTACATGCAGACCAAGAACATCTTCATCAACCTCTCGGAAAAACCGAGCGGCTTATACGAATAAATCATCGTGAAAGGACACAGCTAAAAAAATCATTTCTCTCCTCCTCATGCTGCTCCTGGCCTGTACGGCCGTCTATGGTTTCACCTCCGTCGACCGGCCGGGCCAGAGCCAGCCTCAGGCCACGACGAGTGCCAGCACTAAGAAATAGTAATTGACAAGAACCTCCTTTCTTCCTATAATAAAGCCATTGCAGAGAAGAAAGGAGGTTTTTCCATGAAAAAGGTACTGTCGAAAAAAGAAAAAGCCCGGCGCCAGACCATCCGCCGGTCGCCGAAGATCAAACAGGCCATCCGCCGCCTCGACCCGTCGCGCATCTTGACGCTGGATCTGGAAACGACGGGCCTCACAGCCGATGCAGAAATCATCCAGCTGTCCATCATGAACGGCTGCGGCGACGTCCTCATGAACCGCTATTTCAAACCCCTCTATACGGAACGCTGGGATGAAGCGATGGAAGTCAATCACATCACGCCGGAACAGGTCGCCCAGGAAGACCCTTTCATCCTCTGGGCCGATACGGTCAGCCGCCTTTTCATGGACGCAGACCTCATCGTCGGCTACAGCACCTTCAACGACATCGCCAAGCTCCACGCTTCTGGCGTCGTCCTGCCCGACAAGGACATCTATCTCGACCTGGCCGAAGCCTTTTCCCTCATCCATTATCAGGAAACGAAAACCATTACCTATGAAAAGCTCATGAACTGCGCTGCCCACTACGGCTACCACGGCCGCAACTGGCACGACAGCCTGACCGATACGGACGCGACCCTCTTCTGTTTCCAGCACATGCTCGATGACGACCAGGCCATCTTCAAAAAACGCCGTTACCCGCAGATCAGCGGATAACGGCGTTTCGTCGTCTCAGTCAGACGCCCCGGTCATCGGGGTTCCAGATGAATTTATGGAGCTGGAGCTGCATGTGCCAGTCCGTCAGGCGGTTTTCCTTCATGAACTCGACGATGCGCCGCGGCTCGATCTTACCGAAGACGGCGCCGACATAGACGGCACATTTCGGGCGGTACAAGCGATAGACGCCCAAAGCCTGACGCAGGTCGGCTTCATCGCCGACGACGAACTTGAGGACGTCCTGAGGCCGGAGCTTCTCGAAGTTTTCCGGCAGCATACGGTTGGCCATGTCCGAAGACAGGCTCTTGTAATCGACAGTGAACCAGACGTGATCGTATTTGAAATACGGTTCGATATCCATACTGCCATTGGTCTCGATGTTGACGCTGTGCCCCTTCAGTCCTTCCAGGAGAGCGTGGATATCCTGGCACAGCGGTTCGCCGCCCGTCAAGGTGACGTTGGGATAGGAGACCTGGGCGATGATGTCGGCAATGTCCATGTGCCGGCCTTCGTTAAAGGCATAGGCCGTATCGCAGTAAGAACAGCGCAGGTTGCAGCCGCAGAGGCGGATGAACGTCGCCAGCTGACCGGCTTTCTTGCCTTCGCCGTCGATACTGTCGAAAATCTCGTTGACACAGAGGCTATAATTCATAAGTGGCCACGTTCCCTTCGCTTTCCTGGACCGTCACTTTGACACAATGGGGAACGGTGTCGCAGATCCACTTGGCGATATTTTCCGCCGTCGGATTGAAGTCGAAGACATCGTTCAGATTCTGATGATCCATTTTGCCATGGACCATTTCCTTGATTTTCTTAAAATCGACGACCATGCCGTTTCGGTCCAGTGTTTCGGCCTGGCAGGTCACATAGATGATCCAGTTATGACCGTGGAGATGCTCACACTTACTCTCATAATCGAGGATCAGGTGATGGGCAGCGGATACTTCCATCCGCTTGGTTACAGTATACAAAAGGCGTTCCTCCCTTGCCGCGCAGGCCAGCTATAAGCCCAGCTGGTAGATGCGATTGGCATTGTTAAAGAAGACGTCATCCCAATACGTTTCGGGGATGAAATCTTTGACAAAGGTAATATAATCGGCAAAATTAGCCAGGGGCCAGTCGGTCCCGAACATGACCCGGTCATAAGAGCCGAGGTAGTTCAGCCAGTCCCGGAGCATGGAAATATAGCCCCGCTTATCCCGCAGGAATGTGACCATGTCTGGTATCTTCCCTTCCAGGAGGCCTGACAAGTCGACGGCGACGTTGTGGTTCTTTTCCAGGACGGCAATGGCATCCTGCAGGAAGGGATTGCCGATGTGGCACATGACGAACTGGACATCGGGATATTTGACGGCCGCTTCATCGAGGGTCATGGGATGACTGTACTTCAAGAGGGCGTTGGCCGTAGCCGTCAGGCCCGTGTGGATGGCGACGGGCTTGTTATACTTCCGGGCCAGCTCGTAAATGGGGTCATAGAGCTCATCGTAGACGTAGACGTGGTTATAGCCCGGATAGAGCTTGATGCCGCAGCACTGCTTGCGCTTGAGGTTCTCTTCGACCTGGGCCGTCATGAGGTCCATATCGTCGTAAAAGACGTTGCTGTCCAGGCCGATGCAGTAGCTCATGTAATCGGGGTAGTGATGGCCTGCCGGGTCCAGGGTCTTGTTGCCCATGACGACGCCGTGGACGATGTTGTTGTCCTGAAAGGCCTTGTGCAGGCATTCTTCCGTATTAGTATAGCCCGCAGCCAGGGCAATCTGGTTGAAGCCGACGTAATCACAAAAATGGAAGTGGCTGTCAATGACCCGTAGTTCTTTAGCTCTCATAGGCGGTTACTCCTGGATAGCCGTTTCCAAGGCAATGTGGATCATATCGTCGAAGGACGTCTGCCGTTCTTCCGGCGTGCAGGCTTCGCCCGTCAGCAAGTGGTCGCTGACCGTGAACAATCCCAGGGCCTGAGCGCCGTATTTGGCAGCCAGCGTATAGAGGCCGGCCGTTTCCATTTCGACGGCCATGATGCCGTACTGGGTCAGTTTATCATTGTCGATTTCGTCATCGTAGAAGCGGTCGACAGAGACAATGTTGCCGACCCGCGCCGGGATGCCCTGTTTGACCGACTGTTCGTAGGCCTGGCGCAGGAGCGTGAAATCAGCCAGTGGCGCGTAGTTGATGGAGCCGCCGAAGATGTTGCGGATGATCGACGAGTCCGTCGTGGCCCCCTGGGCGATGATGACGTCGCGGAGCTTGATATCTTTGCGCATGGCCCCGCAGGTGCCGACGCGGATGAGCTTCTTCACGTCGTAATCGCGCATGAGTTCCGTCGCATAAATGGAAATGGACGGGATGCCCATGCCCGTGCCCTGGACGGACAGGCGGACGCCTTTATAGGTCCCCGTATAGCCGAGGATGTTGCGGATATCCGTGTAGCAGACGGCATCGTCCAAAAAAGTTTCAGCAATATATTTAGCCCGCAGGGGATCGCCGGGAAGCAAGATGCGGTCGGCGATTTCACCGTCACGAGCAGCAATATGAAGACTCATGATAAATTCCTCCTTAAAAATAGCATATCTGTATTATACCACATGGTTTGAAAATGGCTATCTCTATGCTACAATGTATAGTAGGTATCAAAAGGAGCGGTCGTCATGAATGAAAATCCCTTATCTCACATTTTGGAATATAATCTGGACCTGGGCAAGACCAAGCCCGACACGGTCCATCGCGATGAAAAGTATTGTCCCTTCTGCGACGTAGCCCACTTGAAGAACGTCATGGAAAAACGGGGCCCTATGATCTGGCTGGAAAACGCCTACCCCGTCCTCAAGGATTCGTGGCAGACGCTGATCATCGAAAGCGATGACTGCGATGGCGAATTTTCATCGTATACACCGGAATACGCCTTGAAGCTCATCGAATTCGGCCTGGAAAAATGGCAGCAAGTCAAGGACATGGGAAAATTCCGGTCCGTCGTCTTCTACCGCAACCACGGCTACATGGCCGGCGGCACCATCCACCACCCCCATTCGCAGATCGTCGGCTTCAAGGACTACGACTATCACCAGGACATCAAACCCTTCCACTTCGTCGGGCCTTCCATCATTGAAGAAGACGGCCTGACGGTCAACTTGTCCCAGCGCCCGATTATCGGCTTTTATGAAGTGAACCTCATCCTCAAAGACCGGGGAAAGCTGGGGAAATTCGTCCGCTATATGCAGCTGACGGCAGATTATTTCATGCACTCCTTTGTCAGCTTCAACGACAGTTATAATATCTTTTTCTATGACTTCCCGGCTGACGATGCCTTGTATGTCAAAATTATCCCGCGCTTTCTGACCAACCCCCTCTACGTTGGCTATATGATTCCCCAAATCGCCAACGGAGGCCATTCAGCGCGCTTCATTCATGCCTTGCAGCAGCGCTTGCATGAAGTATAAGAAAGGACGGTTATTACAACTCTATGCGTTTATTTGCAATCGGTGATCTACATTTATCAGGCAATCCCCCCAAAAAGCCCATGGAAGTCTTCGGCAGCCGCTGGAAGAACCATTGGCAGCGCATCGCCGCCGACTGGAAGAGCCGCGTCAGTGACGACGACGTCGTCCTCATCGCCGGCGACACGTCGTGGGCTATGCACCTCAAGGAGGCCCAGGAAGACCTGGACCAGATACGGGCCCTGCCGGGTAAAAAAATCATAATCCGCGGCAACCACGATTACTGGTGGGAAAGTGCCGGCAAGCTGAACCGGATGGACGCCGAGAATAATATGCAGTACCTCTACGGCTCGACAGCCGTCCTGGGCGACAAGGACATCGCCATCTGCGGCACCCACGGCTGGGTCTGCCCAGGCGACATCCACTACCAGGAAGACCGCGACGCCAAGCCCTATCGGCGGGAACTTTTGCGCGCCGAACTTGCGCTTGCACCGGGTAGAATGCGGTCGGATGTTATTGCACCGTATGCATGCGTACTTGCACTTGCCGTTGAGCCGAAAGCAGCGGCGGAGAACCTGCGCCTGCTCTGCCAAATCGGCGCAGCGGGCAAATACGGGCTTTATGAGGCACTCGATTACGGAGCGGCTGAAAAGAATGGATTTGCAATTGTAAAAAGCTATATGGCGCACCATCAGGGAATGAGTCTGTGCGCAATCAACAACGCTTTGAACAACAATGTGCTTGCGCGAAGATTCATGAGCGTTCCCGAGGTTCGAGCGAACGAACAGCTGCTGTTTGAGAACATGCCCGTTGACCCCATTCGAATTAAAACCTATGAAAGTGAAATTTTCAGGGAGCCGCACGCGGCTCGTAATGCGGATGAATTTGTTCGCATTATCAAAAAAAACGCTGCGGAGGCGAAGCGGAACGAACCGCCGCGGCTGCGGGGAGCGTTTATTCGGAAGAAGATAAAAAACCCGGGCAATCGGAAAAACGCAATAGAAATGCAGCCGACCGAGGGGCGGACGGAAAATAACAGCGGGCAGGCGGTCAACGGACAGATTATCACAAACGGTTCATACAGCGTATTTGTTGATGAAAACGGCTGCGGCTATTCAAAATGCGGCGGTGTGTTGATAACCCGTCTGCGCGGCAAGGCATGGGGCGAGTTTGGGAAAGATGCGGCAAACGCTTCGAAATTCGGCTTTGTTCCGCCGAACGGTGTGGATTTTGTAGTTGCAAAATATGATTCCGAATCAGGTGAAAAAATCGCAAAACGCATTTCGGGAAGCATCACGGCGGAGCCGCACAGAGTTGTTTCGGAGGATCGTTTCGCTTCAATTCGGGCACGTCTCACTTCAATGGTTGCTGCTGATTCGGATTGCGAAATCCGCACGCTGGAGCTGATTAACTGCGGCAAAGTGGAAGAGACGGTCGATATCGGCATGTTCGCCGAAATCGCGCTTGCACCGGCGAGGGAATTTGAGGCGCATCCGGCATTTGTGCATGTTTGCACCGAATCCGAAAGGGTGGACGACACATTGATTTTTACAATGAGAAAAAAACCGGGGAAGCCGTCTTACTCCGCTTTTTTCAACGTGGCATCGCTTGAAAGGGTGCAATTTTGCGCGGATGGTTTGGTTTGCCCCGGGCGGCACAAAAGTCATGAAGATGCTCTTCTGATGCAGTGCATTTCGGCAGCCGACGCGGAAGAATTGCCGACGGTGCAGCCGGTTGAGCCGTACTTTTTCGCAAAAACAAAGGTTCGTCTCGGGCCGGGCGAAAGCGGAACCGTGCGTCTTACGATCGGATTCACAAAGAACAAAACGAGAATTGATGAGATTCTTCATCGGCAAAGGCAGCGGCTGCAAAGTGCGGAGGCTGCGGCGCGAATGCATTCGGCGGGAATACTTCGTGCATTTGAAATCGACGCGGAAACAAACACATTTGCACAGATTTTGAATGCGTTTATCGTGAAAGGCATTGTGTCAAAGGGCAAGAGTGATATAAAAAGCCGGCTTGGCGGCATTCGCGGCCTTTGGAAACACGGAATCTCCGGTGATCGCCCGATCGTGCTCATGCGCGTCACTCGTTCGGAGCAGCTGAACGGGGTGCGTATGCTTTTGAATGCTGCGAAATACATCAACATGTGCAATGCAGGCAGCTGCAAAACGGAGCGGGACGAGTTCAACGAGGGCAGTCGCACGGATGAGCGGCAGGAAAAGCTTTTTGATGTTGTTCTTATCGGAGAATACCCGCATGAATATGCGAACGCTCTGCGGGCGGCACTTGAGGAATTGCGGACGATCTGCCCAACCTGCATACTTTTGCACGGATTCGAATTGACCGAGTCGGAGCGCGCGCTGATTCACGCTGCGGCGCAGATTGAAATTGATGCCGATGCACCGCTTGCTTTTGCAGACGACTCAAAATATATTTTTGAGCACGGCAGTATAAACGAGAAAATGACGGAAACAGAAACAATGCGCCCAATGCTCACGCAGCCGAACATAACGGATGCACGAAAAAAAGCATGCTTCTCATGGAACGGCTGCGGTGGATTTGATAATGAAAAAATGGAATTTGTTATTGAAAATTCGCCTAAAAACATTACTCCTCTGCCTTGGAGCAATGTCCTTGCCGGAAAGCGCATGGGTACGCTTGTGACCGAGAGCGGCGGCGGTTACACATGGTGCGGAAACGCAAGAATGCTGCGGATAACACCGTGGTCAAACGATGCTTTGTTTGATACAAGCGGAGAGTTTTTGATACTGTTTGATATTGAACGAGAAAGCAGGCTCAGCCTTTTGCCCGCATTCGGCAGCAGCTGTGTTGTGTCGCATGGGTTTGGATACAGCCGCTTTGAATGGCGGACGGATGAGCTCAGAGTGCAGCTCACGGTGACGGTTGACATGGAGTTACCCTTGAAATACTCAACGGTGCGCATTGAGAATTTGACGGCAAACAGAAAAAAACTGCGGCTGCGCTGCGGAGCGGACTGGGTGTTGGGCGAAAAAGCACATCCCGCTTCACTGCAATTTGAAACTGTCGGCGGGAAGGGTTTCCCGCTTTGCGCTGCGGCGCGTGACGTACTTTCGGAACACTCGGAGTGGGGCTTCCTTTCGATTTTGGGCGGTTCGAAAAGCCTTGCTGCGAACGGAAATCAAATTGCAGCCGAATTCACCGTTGAACCGCAATCAACCGCAAAGCTTACGGTGCTGCTTGGGTTTGAGCAGCTTGAACGCATTCCGAAGCTCATTGCCGATGCGGACGCTGAAGCGGCATTGAATGAAACAATGCGGTTTTATAGGCAAAAAACAGATATGTTAAGGATAAAAACAGGCGATGCGAGCTTTGATGCACTCGTGAACGGGCGGCTGCTCTATCAAACATATTCGGCGCGCATAATCGGGCGAACGGGATTTTGGCAGTGCGGCGGTGCGTTTGGCTTCCGAGATCAGCTTCAGGATGCAGCAGCACTTGCTGCGACCGATCCCGAATGCACAAGGAATATGATAATCAAGTGCGCTTCACGTCAGTTTAAAAAGGGCGATGTGCTCCACTGGTGGCACGAAGGTTTTGCAGACGGGCTGCCGCGCGGGGTGCGGACAATGATAAGCGACGATCGCCTTTTCCTGCCGCTTGCAGCGTGCGAATACGCTGAGGTCAGCGGGGATGCAGCGATTTTTGACGAACAAATACCGTATCTTGCCGACATGAAGATACCGTACGGACAACAAAACATATATTGTGAAATGGAGATGTCCGATGATACGGAAACCCTTTATGAACACTGTTGCCGCGCCGTTGAGCTTTCATTTGAGCTGCGCGGGGCGCACGGGCTGCCGCTTATGGGCACGGGTGATTGGAACGACGGCATGGACGCGGTAGGTTGGGACGGCGGCGAAAGCGTTGTTGTCGGCTGGCTGCTGCTGCTTGCGGCGAGGGCACTGCTGCCTGTTTGCAAAAAGCGGGGAGATACTGCACGGGCAATGCTTTTCGAACGTGAATCCGCCGCGCTTCGTGCTGCAATTGAAAGCAATGCGTGGGACAAAAACAGATATATACGTGCCTTTTTCGGTGACGGAACAAGACTTGGAAGCACGGACTGTTCGGAATGTGCCGTTGATTGCGTAAGCGAATGTTTTGCGGTTTTCGCAAACGCCGTTCACGCCCGCGAAGCGTTTGAAACCGTGCTTGCGGCCTTGACGGACCCGGTGAACGGGCTGATTCGGCTGCTGACCCCTCCGTTTGACGGAAAAACGAGGAACGCTGTGGGCTATATAGAGGGTTACTTGCCCGGAGTACGCGAAAACGGCGGACAATACACGCATGCGGCGGCGTGGTGCATAATAGCCGCATGTCGGCTCGGTATGGCCGATACAGCGGACAGCTTGTTTAAAATGATAAACCCGATTGAACACGGATCCGCAAATTCCATAGAACGCTATAAAGGGGAACCCTATGCCGTTGCGGGCGACGTTTATTCGGTCGGAAGGCTTGCAGGGCGGGCAGGCTGGACGCTTTACACGGGATCGGCAGCATGGCTGTATCGCGCCGCCGTCGAAAACATTCTTGGAATCCGCAAGAGGGGAACAAAACTTTTTGTTGAACCCTGCACCGTGCTTGATGCATTTTCGTTTGAATACCGTTTCGGAAACACCGTTTACAGTGTCGATATGCACCGCAGCGCTTCGAATGCAAAGGAGCGGCACGGTGCATGCGTTGAACTTGTTGACGACGGGAAGGTTCATAATTTATCGCTTGAATACAGGTAAATTCGGTGCGGACGATGCAGAGTGCTTGGGCAAAAGCGTACGCAGCTCCGCATCGCTTTCGCCGCGGAGTGCGGCATTCAAAACAATGTTTTCATCAAGGATGCCGACAGTCGCTCCGGCCTCAACAACAAAAATGATGCCGTATCCCCTGCTCCCTATAAACGAAAGTGCTTTTCGCACCGTGCAGTCGCTTCGCAGTGCTATCGGCACAACGCGAACCGCGGAACCGGAGCGGAGCCGTGATAAACCCGCAAGACTTGCTTTGATATTGCTGCCGCAGGAACAGCGGAATTCCGAAAGTGCCGAAATAAAGATGAAAAAACCTGCCGCAAGCGGGGTCGGGTTGAATGCGGCGTCCGTCGCTGAAACAAGCATTATGCCTGCGCAAAAAAGCAGAACGCCGAATATGATGCCGAACAAAGAAAGTGTTCTTTGCGCACGAGCCCGCTCGATTCGCTTCTCAATCAATGCAAGCGCAAGCCGTCCGCCGTCAAGAGGCAGAAAAGGGAGAAGATTCATTAATCCGAGCGATAAATTGAAAGAACAGAAATCTTGGAAGGCTGCCGATGTATGCCCGATGTATTTGCCCAAACCTGCGCCGCAGAGGGCGATGAGCAGGCTTGCAAACGGTCCCGCTGCCGCAACCGACAGGCATTCCGACGGGGTACGCGGCGGCGTATGCAGTTCAGCGATAAAGCCGAAGGGCTGCACCTCAATCGAGGAGACAACAAGCCCCAGCCTTGCCGCCATAAATGCGTGGGACAGCTCATGAACCGCAAGCGAAACAAGGGCAAGCATGAGGGCGGGCAGCTTACCGAGCACGGCTGCGGCTGGAACAAGCAGCAGAACGCAAATTGAACAGCGAAGTTCGGTTCTGCCGAAAACGGCAATTTTCAATTACCCGAGATTCGCCTTGATGCCAAAAAAATCAAACGGATCGATCGGCCGCCCTGCCTTGGTGATTTTGACACAAATATAGTCACGCTGCATGTTTCCGAGGATACTGCGCTGAACGACAGGCTGGCCGCGTTCAACACAGATGTCCCGCAATCCATAGTAGGTAATCTCGATATCCTCCGAACTGAAAACGGTCAGACTGCCGCCGAGGCCTTCGTCAAATGAAACGGTTTTTACCGTTCCGTCGAGTGCGGACAGAACGGGAGTGCCTTCTCCGGCATAAATCTTGGCAACCATGCTGTCGTTATCAACGATCACGCTGTCTGACTGCACAGGGCGTATCGGGTTATCGGACGGCGCAAAAACGGTTAAAATTGAAGGAAGCTGAACAAGCTGAAGCCGACCTGTCGCACGCGAGTCATCGCTTTTTGCCGCATCATCCGGTGAATTGTTTGAAGCAAAACGCAGAGGGGAAAACACGGCAGCGCTGTCAACAGTATCACCGCTGACAAGAGAGCCGCTTTCGGAAATGCGCAACGCAAGCAGCAGAGAGGCAGCAGATGCGCAAATAATCAGCATCATAAACCCGAAAACACGGCGGAATCCGAGAGTTTTGCGGCGCGGTCTGCAAAACGTGACCTTTGTCGGTGCCTGGTTTCTGCTCTGACCAAACGGTTTTGAAAGTAACGGATTGTTCTTCAATTCGAAATACTCCTTTCGCAATGCTGCACAGCCGAAGAGCGCACCGAACGCTGAAGAATTTCGCGTCGGCACACAGCGACAGCAACATGTGCTCGGCATGCTGCATTTTATGCGCATTGCGGCAGGGTTTATGCCGAAAAGCCGCTGATGAGGGTTTTCAGAATCTAAGCCGCGTTTCAATAACCTTACCGATTATTTGAACATCGCCCTCGGAAACGATCATGGTGTTGTATGCCGGATTGGACGGGGTAAGCGCAAGCTGCTTTCCGAAGCGCTGGATATGCCGCAGAAGCACCTCGTCTCCGATACGCACAACGCCGATGCAATTGTTGTCCGCCTCAACACATTTCCGCACCAGAACGAGCGAGCCTTCAACGATGTGATCCCCCGTCATGCAGTCGCCTTCAACCTGCATGAAGAAACATTCTCCGGAAGATACTTCGTTTGCGGAAACGGGTATGTACTCGGTTATATTTTCATCCGCAAGCATCGGCAAACCGGCGTGAACAAACCCAACCAAGGGAACACCGATTGCGGGCGCATGCGGCATTGAAGAGGAAGAAAGTTTTGTGCTCGAGCCGCTGGAAACGGTGCGCGTATCCGATCACTTCTCCGGCTCAAAAGCGCTGTCTATCGGCGCGCAGGAGCAGTTTTTTGAGCCGATGGATGTCTACCGCTTTGCTTTCCCGAAGATGTCCGTGACGATCGCCGGAGAACCGGCGGATGATTACGGCTGGCAGGACGCCGCGCTTAGCGGCCAGCTCACGGACGCCAGCTACGGTGGGGTCTACGGCTGGGACAACGGCGAGGTCATCCTTGACACCGGCACGACCGGACGCGGGAATCTGCTGATGCTCGGCGAATCGTATGACAACGCCATCCTCAAACTCATGGCTTCGCACTTTGACCGGGTCTACAGCGTCGATCTGCGCAGCTATGAGCAGGACATGGGAAAGCCGTTTCGGCTGGCGGAGTATCTGCGCGAGCACCGGATCACGAAGGTGCTCTTGATCGGCAGCACGCCGTTTTTCACGTCGGACGACTTCATGGTGGAGGACTGAGCGATGGTATTCAGCAGTCAGACATTTCTGTTTTTCTTCCTGCCGCTGGCGGGGCTGTGCGTGCTCATCCGCTCGAAGCCCGTGCAGAACGCCATGCTGCTCATCGCGTCGCTGATCTTCTACGCCTGGGGCGAGCCGAAGATGGTCGTGCTCATGGTGCTCGTGACGCTCGTGGCCTACGGCAGCGGCTTTGCCATCGTGCATTTTGAGGCGCGGCCGCGCGCGAAAAAGGCCGCGCTGATCGCGGCGATCGTCGTCATCCTCGGCAACCTCGTCGTGTTCAAATACCTCAACTTCCTGTGCCGGACGTTCTCATTTCTCGGCCTGACGGACCCCGGCATCGCGCTGCCGATCGGCATCAGCTTTTACACGTTTCAGATCCTGTCGTATGTCATCGACCTCTACCGCGGCAAGATCGCCCTGCAGCGCAACTTTTTCTACCTGCTGATGTACGTCAGCTTCTTCCCGCAGCTCATCGCCGGCCCCATCGTGCGCTATGAGACCGTCGAGCAGGAGATCCGGGAGCGCCAAGTGACCATGGACGATCTCGCGCAGGGCTTCCGGCGCTTTGTCGTGGGTCTGGCCAAAAAGCTGCTGCTGGCCAATCAGGTCGCGCAGGTGGCCACCATCGTCTACAGCGGCAACCCCGCCAATTACGGCTCGCTCATGTACTGGCTGGCCGCCATCGCCTACACGCTGCAGATCTATTTCGACTTCTCCGGCTACAGCGACATGGCCATCGGCCCCGGCCGGATGTTCGGCTTCCACTTCCTCGAAAACTTCAACTACCCGTATATCTCCCTGTCGGTCACGGAGTTCTGGCGGCGGTGGCACATCTCGCTGTCCACCTGGTTTCGCGACTATGTGTACATCCCGCTCGGCGGCAACCGCGTTTCCCGGGGGAAGTGGGTGCGCAACATTCTCGTCGTCTGGGGCCTGACCGGCCTGTGGCACGGCGCGGACTGGAACTTCCTGCTCTGGGGCCTGTACTACGGTGTGCTGCTGCTGATCGAAAAGCTCTGGCTGGGCAAGTATCTCGAGCGTCTGCCGAAGGCACTGCGCTGGCTGCTGTGCATGATCATCGTGTGCATCGGCTGGGTGATGTTCAACCTCACGGACTTTGCGCAGATGCGCTGCGCGCTCGCGCGGATGTTCAGCTTCACGCACGTGGCGCTCTCGCAGTCGCTCGCAGCGGATGTGAGCATCGTTCCGCCGCTGCTGTGGATGCTGCCCGCGCTCGTATTCTCCACACCCGTCTGCCGGCGCGTGCACCTTGGCGAGAGCTGCGGCGCCGAGATCGTGCGCAACGTCGTGTGCCTGGCGCTGCTGGCCGTGTGCATCGTCTTTTCCGTGAGCGCGACGTTCAATCCGTTCATCTATTTCCGCTTCTGAGGAGGTTTCGCTATGTATGATCTCAACCGCTTTCTCACCGCACAGCGCCGGGACTACGCCGCCGCCCTGCGCGAGATCCAAAACGGCCGCAAGCGCAGCCACTGGATCTGGTACATCTTCCCGCAGGTCGTAAAATGCTCCGGCAGAGGAGCAAAAAATTCCATTTGTTCGTGAGTTCGCGGGTG
>OLQA01002062.1_pt1 | contig 16477 bp, 11 predicted proteins | sample 1673151 | NCBI WGS metagenome assembly OLQA01 (sample SAMEA3136760, study PRJEB25190) | human gut metagenome | biome: human gut; feature: human-associated habitat; material: faeces | place: Austria | collected 2013 | reverse complement strand
TAATCAGCGAGATATGCAATAGATCGCTCAGATAATACGTGCAACAGTCTCCTTTGCACCGTCTATCTATTTTATCGAGGCTCCCCCACCTTAGTGGCTATGATACAGCAATCGGGGTAGCTCTCACTAGGAGGGCTACCCCGATTACTGTATCTATATGCGACGACGAGCGTCCTTATCGCTGGAGCTTCTTGATCCAGCGGAGACCGTCGACAGACTGTACGTCGAGCAGTACAACCTCCGTCTCGGGCATCTCGATATCTACCTGCGTCTGACCATCGGTCGTAGCACGCTCTAGTAGATAGCCGTGGACGCTGTACAGCTGGTAGCCTGCGATACCCTGATCGTAGGAGATGCGATAGCCCGTAGCGGTGCGCTCGATGGCTAGCTCAGCCTCCTGACCCTGCTGCTCCTCGTAGCGGACGTTGCCGTACGACATACGTAGCTCGAAGCGACGTCCGTCACGCTCGCTATAGCCGTAGCTGTAGGTCGGGTTGACCAGCAGATCCTGCTCGGTGCCACGCAGACGATCGTAGAGTGCGAGCTTGTCAAAGGGCTTCTCAGCCAACGTCGTGAAGTCTAGCGTGAGCATCCCATCGGTAGGCGCGAAGACACCTAGCTCGACCACGGCACGATCCACATTGGTCTGTACGAAGTTGCAGCTACTATCGGTCGGGCTGATGAAGTAGACAAGCGGAGCTGTCTGCATAGACTCAGAGGCAAAGAGTGCTGGTATCGACTCTTCCGTATCTTCGGGCTGTAGTACCGCAGAGGCATAGCCTCCCTGGGCATCAGTAACCGTCACAGCAACATACCGCTCGCTCAGCTCCTCTGGCTCCTCCTCCGTACTACGTAGTTCGAACTTAGAGGTGTTAGGGTCTCGAAGTACAGATAGCTCAGCAGGTGCCGTAGGGAAGTAAATAGTATGCTTAGGCTTGATCGATTTAAAAAAGAGCACAAACGCTTGCAGAGGAGCAATGGCATCAAACTCCCTATCCCTTTTTGCACCCATTGTTCTACCGCCTTTCTTAAGAGCCAAGCGCCAAGCTCCATCAGCATAGATATAAAGACCTTTTATCAGATTATTGTTCCTATTCGCATTGAAGAGACGTTCATAGTCTATAGGACACATAAACGGATTGCCTACAAGCCTAAAGGCATTATCACCTTCGGCTCGTCCGTTGAGATGCATAGTATAACCCTCAACTTGATTTCCATTAGCGTCAAGTGTGGTGCCGATCGCATTTGTCTTGTCATCCTCAAAGAGGAAGCGGTAGTCTAAAGTAGGGTATCTCTTTACTGAGTCAACCTTACAAACGGCTTTTAACGTGTTCAAATCAAAGTAGGCGAAGTATGAGGCAGGCTCAGGTCGTTCGGCTGTGACCGTCCCCGCGTCCTTATCTTGGTCATAATCATACCAATACCACTTATCGTAATAACGATGCAGTGGGTAATAGGGTGCACGCTCCTTATTCTCATAGAAAGGCAAGCGGATAATACCCTGTAGCCCGTTGAGATTCGTATGATCTTTAGCTCCTAACTTCTCAGGGTGGTAGCCCTCCACCTTGAATGCTAACCCGTAATTGTAGGCACCTATGAGACGTCCCAGCTTGTTGATAGGACGCTCAAAAGCTCCCTTTGAAAAAAGCCTCGAATTGTACTCTACCTTGAGGTAACACTGGTAAGTAAGCGGTTTGGCCCCCAGAGAGAAGTCCCCAGCGTAGACATTCTTAATAGGCGTAGAGAGAAGATGCCACTTATCTCGTGAGAGGATACGATCATAAGCGCCTGGATGCTTAGGGTCTTCGTACGCCTTGATGGTTCCGTCTGACTGCACGATACCGAAGTTGTAGTCGATATAGGCTCGGGAGTAGTGCGTCAGTCGCTGTGGCTCACCGAGTGCAGAACCAAAGTGGAAGTAGATATCGTTGCACAGAGGCTCTCCGAACGGCTCTCGAATGGTCTGATCTAGAGCTAGGCTAGGATAGAACTTGTCAACCACTGCTGGGAGGTGTACATCGGTACACTTAGCAGGAATAGCATTAGCTGGTTTACCATCCTTGTCGGCCCAGTTCTCAAAAGAGTTCCAATCAGCAGACTTGGCCTTCTCACTCCACCACAACTCAGGAGGAGCAACAGAGAGTGGGAAAGACACCGTCTGGACGGCTTCTGAGTCCTCGCATGGGATCCCCGATACCTCAAGCGTCCACACGCCAGAGAGTGTCCTAGAAGCATGAGGTATGGCGATCTTTCTACCCGTCTCATGCTTCCCGTCAGGTCGTGTCCAAGTGTACGTAGACTCTGGTAGGATGGGAGGACACTCTAGTTTAATTGTATCCCCCTCACAATACTTGGTGTTGGTAGCACCCTTGACAAAAGAGAATCCTCTGAAATCACTCATCTTGATGATTTCCCCCCCATTATCTAGAACACATTGGTCAGAGCCTGTCCTAATATAAAGGCGATACTCGGTCTGGATGTTATCCCCAGTCAGATCAAAGGAGACAGACTTACCTTGATCCTTTGAGGGAAGTATCTTGCTAGCATAGATCTTATTAATGTCCTTGACATCACGTAGCTCTATGAGCGTCTCACCCGCTGTGCGGATGGGTAGCACCGATACATAAGCCTTGGTTCCGTTCGGACAGATATAGGTATATAGTTGATACCCATCATAGGAAGGAGCCGTAGTCTCTACGGTAATCTTCTTAACGATGTTAAGACATGGGATTATCTTAGTAAACGGACTTATAGACTCGTAGTTGTACTGAATCGTTACGGTGGAGTTTCTCCAAGGTAACTCTATGTAGCAATCCTCTGGTCTCTTCGAGCTACGGTCTGGGTCAAAGTATACGGAGCCAGAGGCAACGGTCCCGTAAGCGTTAGGCGCTGTTTGAGCAGCCCTTGCATGTACTGTGACGGCCTTGCCATTGAGCAAAAGAATCTCACGAGACTTCGCTCCACGGAAGGGGTAGACACGTATCGTGTTACAGTCTACCTTTTCGTACTGTGGCTTTAAGTCCTCTCCTTGATTTACAAGTTCATACTTCCTAGAGAAGGTGTTATGCTGTACCCCTATCGACTCGTCCTTAGGGTCTCCACAGATGGTACGAAACGACACACTGAAGTAATAATTACCATCAGGAACGTGTACGTCAAAGCAGGGCTTCTCATAAGGGTTTTCCTCAGGAGCTGACTCGTTAGGGAATGGAAAAAACAATGCCGAGAGGTGCTCAGCAGGCACGTTAATAGGCTCTCCTATCTTGGGAAAGTATTTATTCAGAGGCTTGTAGCCTTTAGGAGCCGCCTGAAGCGTAATCTGAGCTTCTTTAAACGGGGTCTTGAAAGCCTTATCAAAGTGCTCCTCTTGCAACGTCAAGGCTAGAACCATCTTCACCTCTCCAGTACAGTAGTCTCTCGTGCTAGGACCACCAGACTTGGGGTCGTGTTGCCACCCTTTAGTCTCATCCCATATACGAGTAGAGTCGGTATCTGAATAATATCTAAGGTAGCCAAGATACTTCTCCGCATAAGGGCCTATCGGCTTACCTGGTCTCAGACCAAGAGAGGAGTCCTTACCACTAGCATCATAGATATAGATACGGTTATAGCTGTTGAACTCTAGCTCTCCTAGCGATTGGGGCGTCCGATAGTTGTCCTCTGTGAAGGTTATTTCATATCCATGGTATCTTACCTTGATGGGGAACTTCAGCTTCAGCGTCTCAATAGGCTCTTTCTTTATTACAAAAGTCGGTCTATAGCCTTGACAAGGATCTGTAGACTCAAGCCCAGCGACCTCAAGCCAAGTATAAGGATCGGCAGACTTCTTAGCATCAAAGGATGATGTCGGTGGTATCATCATCGCACACGATCTATCCGTCACCCCTTTGGGTCGAAATGAAACAACTATGAGATCAAAATCGTAATATCTCGCCCGCTCGTAATACTTGTTTGGAGATTCATTATCGTCTACTCTTACAAACAAGTGCACGTTTTCTTCTGTCCCAGTCATAACGCCCTCATCTGAGTAAAGCGTGTCCTGAACATGCCAAAAAGCATGGTCTCCCTGAAAGGTAGGCTTCGAGTGGGTATCTTCCAGCTTTATCCAGTTGAGGTCTGGACCTCTATGGTAGTAGTATGCGTCATAGTCTCTGTAGGGACCGATAGCTATCTCAACATACCTACCGACAGAGTCTATAGATAGAGAGTAGCCATAACTCTCATCTCCTGAATAAAGCAACGCAGACATCCACTTTGGAGCTACTCGAGAAGTGTGTACCTGCGACCAGTGAGGGTCACCATGTCTGAAAGGACTAAAGATATCCCAACAGCCTTTTTCCTCCACGGTAACCTGCTTGCCCGTGACCGAGTTACCATCGTCATCTGTAATATCTAGCGTATATTTACCCTTAGGTAGGCCATAGATGACAGGTTTATCGATTGTAAACTCCCGACCTGTATAAGGTGCAGGTGCCTGTGTAAACTTAATCTTATACGGTGCTTTACCCTGCTTGTTTTCCTGGAACAATATCTTTATTGCTCCAGTAGGAGAAGGCATCTCTTTAATCGTCGGGCGACTGTCCAATCTCTTTACCTCAATCTGCGCTTCTGCCGTGGTTGGCATCAGGCAGAGTGCTGAGATGACGAGGAGGAGACTCCATATAGTGCGCACTAGTGTCGTGCTGTTGTATTGCTTCATAGCCTATATCTGTTTATAGGTGAGGTTTTCTTGATAATGTGTGGGTCTGCGTAGATGCGATAGTTGCGAGCTTGCCTCTACTCGAAGGCTTCGCCATTACCTGCGGGTGGCTGTACATCCTTTGGAATTAACTGAATCTTGTAGAGACGATTGCGGTAGACACTCTTGCCTGATGGATTAAAGGTGCCTGTTGGCTTTACGTAGTCTTCGCCCCTGTCCTTATTTTTATCACCATCCTTGCCATTTAGGTTATCAAAGTAGCATTTTTCCTCGGCACGTAACTGATGATTGTTGGAAGCTATATCCAACCACGGACGGAAGCCACTATAATAATACCATATAAACCATAGGTAAAGAGGCTTCACAGCCTCATCAGAGCCCTCGCGCACGAGCTTCTCGGGGATATAGAAGTACATCCTATAGTCCAGCAGATAGCCACCACCCATGGGTACTCCCTCTTTCCGAACCTTTTCAGCTATTTTGTCATAGCCAATGATAAAGCGTTTCTGTGGACCTGTACGTGCCACATATTGATCAGACTCTCTACCGAGAAATTCTACTATGGTATCCTGAGCACTAGAGTAGTCCTGTATAGGGAAGAGACTGACATTCGTAGGCATATCACAAATATGAGGTCCATAGGGGTGCTGAAATCTCCAAGGGCCTATCCATTTCAGTTCCTCTTTTCCATTTTCATCCCAAGAGAGCCATATACACTTCTTGTAGATTAACTCGACCTTGGCAAAGGTGCGCAGAAGCTCAACGCCTTTCGTACGACCATGAGGATTATCAAGCTCTATCTGACGAGGATAGCGCTTGGTGCCCCCCTCGGTGAAGTCTACATGCTCATACTCGGCAGTCATCGGAGAGACCACATCTATATATGGATTGCTCTGATTATAGCGTCTTCCTTGATGCGTATCGCTGAATCGTCTCGTGACGGGAATACGGATATTCTTGAGATCGTCTAGCGTCTGCGCCTCCGTGAGTGCTTTCTTGAGAGCTTTTTCAGCTTCTATCTCTCTCCACTTCTCGTTATCATACTTCTCATGACGATCGGGACCTGGATCTAGAGAGGCTCTATTCGTATAGGCACCCTCATTGGCTACGACGACGAGGTCGTAGTAGCCTAGCTCCGACTCTTCCAGTTCAAAGGTGACACGAGCCTTACCGTGTTGATACTTATAGCTTACACCTCCGTCAGAGCCTTCGCTGGTGTCGGTATATGCAGGCATCGGGACAAGGTTTGTGAAGAAGACATTCTTCTTGATCTGGCCGTTTTGAATCAGGAAGATGCGCAGATCGTTCACGTAGTCCTCACGATTCGTCTTGTCGGAGTTGATGCTGTAGTCATCGCCTTGCATACGTAGCTCATCGTTGCCACTAGGAGCTAGGGCAAAGCTCAGCGAGACGTAAGCCTTGCCGTCATCCTCCTCCTCGAGACTGTTGTAGTCCCGCACACAGCTGGTGCTGGCGAGGAGCGCCCCCAAGGTAAAGAGGAGCGTATATATATGGATGTGTCGTAATCGATTCATAGTGATGTAACAATGTTGGTGTGTAGTGTAGTGAACTTAGAGGACTATCTCGTAAGAGTGTACCATCCAGCCATTGATGAGAATCTCCACACCGTAGTGCGTGTTATCGGGCAGGCTCTTCAGACGTATCTCTATGTCGTACTCAAACTGACACTCGGGGCGGAAGTCTTGCGTCTTGGCAAGTAGCTTCTTGAGATCGTAGGTGAAGATCTTAGCGCCCGTATCGGAGCGCACGAGGCTCAACTGGGGCTTTGTCTTCGGATCATCTAGTCGTAGCGTACTGAGACGGGTGCTACGTGTCGTACCCTCATTGGGTAGTGCCGCCTGATAGATGACATGCTTGGTAGGATTGGTCAGCTGACCCATAAAGTCGTAAGCAGCGTTATTATCCTCGATCTCTATATGGAGCGGATAGACGATTTGGCTGGGTAAGTCAGTCAGATGTATGTCAAAGTCGTTGCTGTAGCGCGTTAAGTTTGGCGCAATGGGGATTCTTGTCGTGACACCTCCTCGAGGCATAGGACAAGTGACTGTATCTGTGGCGAAGTAGAGTGGCTCGGGCAGTAGACCCTCATGTCTATCTCGCTCGTTGAGTTGGAGTGCTAGGCGGCAGTCAGGGTGCTTATTGCCCGAGGCAGGAGCTAGGTCACTCATGGTGTAGTGCTGGGGGGTAGCGCCCACCCAAATGGTGTAGCGATAGGTCTCCGTACACTCGTTCGGCACGGGGATCTCTATGGCAGTAGCAGCCGTCAGGTCGGCTGGCTCTAGATGCTTGTATGCGATGATCTCTCCAGATGAGGGGATACTGATGACGATGTCCATATAGCCTGCCTTGCCTATGTAAGCTGAGTCAGACATACAGGGTGTCTGCATATAGGGTGTGAAGACCAGTATCGTGGGGCACTCGCCTCGGTCATATACGAGCTTATCACAACTGACGAGTGATAAGAGGAGGAGAGGCTGTAGGAGTATACTATATATAGTGTGTCGCTTCATAAAATGCAACTATGATTGAGAGATCAGGTGTGTCGGTGTAAGGGGAAAGGGTCGGATCGTAAGGTTAACGATGATGGGGGGGGAGAAAAGATAGGGACGCACGGCCAAACGCACGTCCATCGGTGCGTCCCTATCGGTGAATTGCTAGTGTCTCTAGTAGCACTAGTGCCACTAGAGACTCTAGCCTGGTAGTCAGTCCATTAGACTGTAAGCTCGATATCGTAGCTGTGTACGTTCCAGGGGATAACCGTAACGTCTACAGCCATGAAGGTTTCCTTCTGTGAGTTGAAATCGCCAGGAGTAAAAGGAGGAATGTATGGATCATCTGGTGTTGGCTTAGGATCGGGGTTATTAGGATTGTTGCCAAATGGATCCTCTGGGTAAAGCGGGTTCCAGTTCATACCAAGCTTCTTGAAGCCCTTGACGCTGATGTGGTAGATGTTGTTACGGAAGGCGGGAGCGTTGAGAGTCTTACCCTGACCCTTGTCGTCTGGATTGACAAAAGCAACGTAAAGAACCTTACCCTCCTTATACATATAGTACTTCTGATTAGGTCTACCATTCTCTGCAGTCACTTCCTTACCTGCATAGACGAGACCATCCTCTCCTAGATAGAAGGTACCATCACCTGCATTGTTATAAGCGTCCTTCTCCTTGTCGTTAGCAAACATCTTAGGAGTGAACTTAGCACGTACAAGTACGTAAGGAGTATTACTACGGCGGAAGTCACCCGTGTAGTTAGCATAAGTCTCACCAGCCTTACCAGACTTGTGATTAGTCTCAAATATGAAGACACTCTGCTTGAGAGACTGCTTACCAATCGCTATCGCATCAGCTAGATTAGTTGCGACAATAGGCTTACGATCCTTCGTGCTTAGATCACTATAGTCGTACTTAGCCAACTGTGTATTATAGTCGGCAAACTTCAGAGGACTAGCAGGAGCCTGTGTCTCAGGTATGTAAGCATAAGCAGGAGACTTGATTAGTCCTCCTTCACGCTTCTGAGAGAGGTAGAAAGCCTTCTCGCCCTGAGCTACTGAATAGGTAATGTCTGTAATCTCACCCATCACCTTGCCATCCTGGTACTTAATCTCATACTTCTCCGCAGTGGTGGTCAATAGGACACGAGCTACGACACGCTGCACCTCTACTTTCGCACGATTCTTAGGATTGTCGGCATCTAGAGCCTCTGCCTCAGAGACACCATCCGCTACATTGATCTTGCTCTCAGCAGCATTGGTCATCATGATGATATCTCCCTTGGTATCATCAGTCTTAGCAACATCAGCCGTGGTCATATTGTCAATAGCCTTATTGTATGCAGCCTTGAAGTTGTTAGGAAGAGACTCAGTGAGCAGAGTTCTCACTGCATCAGTCGCATTGAGTAGGACGTAGACCTCCTTCTCTCCAGGGGTGGTGACGATAGCCTTGTTAGGCTTGATCGTGATGTTAGTGTCATCCGTTGCTGCAGTGATAGTAAAGTCACCCTTGGTATACTGACCAAAAGCGACCTCGCCCTTGCTGACGACGTAGACATCTACCGTCTCGATAGCGTCCTTACCATTCCACTTGCCTTTTTGGCTGTAGTTGTTCTCGTCATCACCTGCACGCATACCATCAGCCTTGAGACCGATAGCCACGCTCACGTAGGTCGTGCCTTCGTTCTTCTTGGGCTCTTGATTGTCCTTTTTACAGGAGGTCAGAGCGACTAGACCGATCGTTAGTAGACCTAGCAGTGTTCTTACTGTTCTGTTCATTGTTTGTTTGTTATTTGATTGATATAAAGATTCTTCGATGTGTCACCGAAATAGATTCGTTTAAGGGAATACTCGATGCAAAGGTAGGCATAATATATCGAATACTCCTTTTAGCGACTTGACATATTCGGTATTTCTTTTGACATAATCGGTATTTCCTCGCGGAAATAGGGGTTAGGGGTTAGAGATTAGAGGTTAGAAATCGGAGGGATCGGAGCTATCGGAGTGATCGGAGCTATCTAACCTCTAACCTCTAATATCTCATCTCTAACCTCTAACCTCTATCTTCTAACCTCTAATCTCTAATTTCTCAGATCGCTGGGAGGCTCATGCCAGTGATGCGTCGGTAGAGGTCTAGCGCGTAGGGGTCGGTCATGCCAGAGATGTAGTCGAGCGTGCACTGGAGCTTGCCGTAGATCGACGCTTCGTGCAGGTTGTACTGACTACTCACCAGCGAGAGGAGCGTACGGCTGTAAGCATCGTCCGGGTGTAGGAGCGAGTGCATCAGTTTGTCGATCAACTCTGAGAAGATCCGATGCCCCGCCAGCTCTACGTCTATCACCGCCCGCGCCGTGTAGATCTCACTCTGCGCCACTGCGCTATTGGCTCGGTAAGCCGCATAGAGCCTCTCGGGCATTCGGCTAACCAGAGTCCCAGCAAAAGCGCCCCGCAGTATCTCCTCCTCATGCTCTATGAAGACCTCGGCACACGCCTCCACAAGGATATTGATCGCCTTAGCTCTCAGGTAAGCTATCCGTTCATTGCGGTCGCCGATAGTCTCCAGCGTTGCCAGCGCATGATTGCGACCATCTGCGGGGAAGTAGCGCAGGAGCAGATCCACCGTACGTTCGTAGCTCAGGATGCGTAGCTTGTAAGCATCCTCCACGTCCATCACTTGATAGCATATATCGTCAGCTGCCTCCACGAGGTAGACCAGCGGGTGACGCACATAGTGCCCCGTGGCGGGATCTACGGGTAGGATGCCCAGATAGTCCGCCACATCGAGGTACGTAGCCCGCTCTGACTGGAAGTAGCCAAACTTCCCGCTCTCAGGCGCCCTCGCCGATGACCAGGGGTACTTGACAATAGCAGCCAGCGTGGTGTAGGTCAAAGCAAAGCCCCCGGGCCTGCGCCCCTCAAACTGATGCGTCAGCAGGCGAAAGCCATTGGCATTGCCCTCGAAATAAGCGAAGTCCTCCCACGAGTGCCCCTCCCCTACTACGGCATCATACCATTGGCGACCATTGCCCTCGGTAAAGTAGGCCCGGATTGCCCGCTCGCCACTGTGCCCGAAGGGAGGATTGCCCATATCGTGTGCCAGACAGGCCGCCGAGACGACCGTAGCGATGCTCCCCCGATGAGGCGTATCCTGATTGTCCGTCAGGCGGCTCGCTATATAGTTCCCCAGACTACGCCCCACGCAGCTCACCTCTAGACTATGCGTCAGGCGGTTGTGCACGAAGATACTCTTCGGCAGCGGGAAGATCTGCGCTTTGTTTTGTAGTCTGCGAAATGGTGCCGAGAAGATCAGACGATCGTAGTCCCGGTCAAACTCCGTGCGCATCTCCATGCCCCCACCTAGTGCGCCAGCTTGCTCAGGCTCTGGCGCCCCGAAGCGTCGGTTAGAGATCAGCTGATCCCAATTCATCCTACTCATTATTATATATAGTGTATCTATTGTCTTTGAGAGAAGAGTGTTCTGAAGGCGTGATCCACCCGATCACACGGCACGATCTCTATGTCGTAGTTTCGCTGTTGCAGGCTCTTAGCATTCGCCTTGGGGATCAGTATCCGCGTGAAGCCCAGTCGGTGCGCCTCCGCTATGCGTCGCTCTATGCGACTCACGGCACGTATCTCGCCCGCCAGTCCCACCTCGCCCGTCATGCAGGTCTTCGAGGGCACGGCTATGTCCAGATTGGAGGAGAGTACGGCACAGAGCACCGCTAGATCCACGGCGGTATCGTTGATCTTGATACCGCCCGTGATATTGAGGAAAACGTCTTTCTGTATGAGCTTGAAGCCGGCCCGCTTCTCCAAAACGGCCAACAGCATGTTGAGTCGCCTCAGGTCAAAGCCCGTAGTGGACCGCTGCGGGTTATTGTAAATAGCCGAACTAACCAAAGCTTGCGTCTCGATCATGATCGGGCGGATACCCTCCACGGCACAGGCGACCACGACCCCACTGAGTCCCTCCGTATTGCCCGAGATAAGGTGCTCCGAGGGATTGCTCACAGCGACCAGTCCCGAGCTATTCATCTCGTAGATGCCGAGGTCGTCGGTAGAGCCAAAGCGGTTCTTGTGGCTTCGCAAGATGCGGTAGAGATGCTGCTTGTCGCCCTCAAACTGCAAGACCGTGTCTACCGTATGCTCCAAGATCTTCGGACCCGCTATGGAGCCCTCTTTGTTGATATGCCCAATGACGATCACGGGGATGCCGCTGCTCTTGGCAAAGTGCAGGAGCAGGTTGGCGCACTCCTTAATCTGACTGATGGATCCTGGCGAAGAGTCCGAGCGTGCAGTCGTGACTGTCTGAATACTGTCGATGACCAGCAGGTCGGGTGCTATCTGCAGTGCCTTCAGGAGTATGTTGTCCAGGTCGGTGTCGCAGTAGATGAGGCACTGCTCCGAGTGTATGCCGATGCGGTCGGCACGCAGCTTGAGCTGCTGGGCACTCTCCTCGCCCGATACGTAGAGCGTCTTGAGCTCTGGGCAGCGCAGCACGGTCTGAAAGATCAGCGTAGACTTACCAATGCCTGGCTCGCCACCCAGCAAGGTAAAGGAGCCTTGCACCAGTCCACCTCCGAGGAGGCGGTTTAGCTCCTCGTCGTGCAGATCTACTCGACTCTCCTCGCTTCCCTCGATCAGTTGTATGGGACGCACCTCCTCCGAGTGGAGGCCGTTCCACGTAGCACCCTCATGGATCTGCTTGAGCTTGCGCTGTATCTCCTGCGCTGGTGTCGAGCGTCCCGATGTCGTCTCTGGCTGCGCCAGCTCCTCCTCGATCGTATTCCACTCTTGGCACTCGTTGCACTGGCCTTGCCAGCGACTGTAGGTAGCACCACAGGCACTACACTTATATATAGTCTTAACCTTTGCCATCTATCATGCTCGCTCTAGAGGACATGTGGAGCAACGCAGCAAGCCACCCTGCTTAGAGATCTCACTATAAGGTACCTCCTCGACGGTCATGCCAGCCACCTCACGGAGGTAACGCTGCAGACGCTCGGCACCCGCCTCGACACAAACCACTTCGGGAGAGAGGGAGAAGAAGTTCGTATGCATCTCGACAGCCTCCTCAGCGGTGATGGTCAATAGCTTGTCCTGGCCAAAGACCTCGCCAATGATCCCGCGCGCCTCTCTGGGAGCAACTCCCTCGGGATAAAAGACGGCGAAGCCATGCCCCACAGGCTGGAAGGCGCAGTCTAGGTGCAGCACACCACGCAGAGGGTCCTGGTCATGCTTGTATAGTGGTACGGGTACGATGCGCTTGTGCGGGAAGAACTCACGGAAGAAGTCCACCGCGCGATCATTGGTCCTCGTAGTCTTGAACTGCCCAAAAGCTCCCGGCTCGCAGCACCCCACGAAGAGGATGTCATCATAGAGGATCACGTCGCCCCCCTCGACACGTACCTCGGCGGGCAGATGCAGCACGCTACTCGGCTCGAAGAGATCGTAGATCGATGCAAAGGCATCTACCTCTCGTCTTCTGTCGGGGATCATGTGTGCCACAAAAAGGTGCTCATCGATCACGAAAGAGACATCTCGCGCGAAGATCTGATTGCACGCCTCTATTGGCTCAGGACGATACACCTCCACGCCGTGGCGCTGTAGGATAGCGAGGAATCCCTCCATCTCACGTACCACCGCCTGCTCCGTGGGGTAGTCTCCCCGTAGCACCGCTTGGTAGCTCTTAGCGTCGTAGGTCTCCTCGAGTGTCGGTGGCGTGCCGAGCGCATGAGGCAGCCCGAGTACGACTTTGCGGAGCTGGTTCGTTTCGTTGGTTACGTGAGGTGTGAGTCGTTTATGTTGTTTGTCCATCATATCAGTTGCTTAGTGGCTCCCTGCGCAACAGATGTGCGGGGAGCTCTATTCTTTCTCTGACAAATATAGGGAAAACTGAGAAGTTAGAGATTAGAGGTTAGAAGTTAGAGATTAGGGATCGGAGCTATCAGAGCTATCGGAGCCATCAGAGCTATCGGAGCTGTCGGAGCAATCGGAGGGAGCGGAGCTGTCGGAGCGATCAGAGCCAGCGGAGAGGAGCTGTCGGAGGAGTCGGAGCTGTCGGAGAGTTGTCGTGAGATGGTCGTAAGTTGCGGGTGCGTGTGCTATCTCTTGATTTTGTATTACCTTTGCGGTACGAGGGTGTGTCGTCCCTATGGGGGTGACTTCTCCTACCCTTCGTTGTCAAGTATCACCTTAGATAGTAATCATAAGTATATGAAAGGTTTCAATCCCATAGGTAGTCTGGTAGTCCTCATTGGGGCTCTTGTACTCATCATCCCCGCTCTGCTAGATAAGGGAGGAAATATATTCAATCTCATCGGCTGTGTCGTGATGATTGCTGGATTTCTCCTACACATCTTCCTAAATAAGCGGATTACAACTATCAAGGAGTAACCTCTCCAAGTGCCTGACTTGGCACGGACTCCTGCCCTAGTATACAGCCCCATGGCTATCGTCGAGGGCTTGCCTTGCTCATACGTAAGACAAGTCTCTCTCGTTCGTATATAAGGTCACCCTTAGTCATCCACCCCGCTCAGTCTATGTACTACAATAAGGCGATCCTAATAGGCTTCGTAGGCGCAGACCCCAACGTACACTATTCGCGTCGGGGAAGCTGCCAGGCTACGCTACGCCTTGCGACCTCTGTATCGGGCTACACGAAGCGTGATGGCACGCAGATACCAGAGCGTACAGAGTGGCACACGGTGGTGATCTTCGGCACGCTGGCGCAGTTTGTCGAGCGATGGGTGCGCAAGGGGTCGCATCTTCTCGTGGAGGGCGAGATACGCTACAACAACTACACCGATCGCCAGGGACAAGCACAGGCTCGTACAGAGATTTGGGCGGACAAGGTCACCTTTGTAGATCGTCCCAAGCAGAGCAGTAGTCCAGAGAGCACCTCTCCTCGCTCTACAGCCGAGCAGCCAGTATCGCAATCTGACCCTAGCGACGCCACCAGCTAGATCAGCAACAGCATAAGTCACAACAGTAGCAGCAATGGGTGATGCCTTCTTATTAAGCCTTTTCGGGGGAATTGTGTACAGCAATCCAATCGTTTGGATAGATGCTATACCGCTCCTGATCATCCTCTTCTTACTGCTTTGCTCCGCCTTTATGTCGAGCAATGAGGTGGCTTTCTTTTCGCTCACCCCGCAAGAGGTGCAGCAGATCAAAGAGCTGGAGCACCCCAACGACCCGCGCTTACTACGACTCCTATCGCACTCGGAGCAACTGCTGGCGACCATCCTGATCGGCAATAATGCGGTCAACGTGGCGATCACGATCCTCTGTGCATGGTTTGTGGGGGAGCACTGGGACTTCTCAGCCAATCGTGTTGCTGGCTTTATCATCCAGACGGTCCTCATCACCTTCCTGCTCCTACTCTTTGGCGAAATCATCCCTAAGATCTACGCTCAGCGTCACCCACTCTCCTTCATACGGATGACGGGTCCAGCCGTGTCTGCCCTTTACAAAGGGATCGCTTGGTGCTCCAAGGGCTTGATCAAGACCTCTAAGCTCCTCGGCTCTAATGCAAAGAAGGGGCACGAGCTCTCTGTCGATGATCTCTCAGAGGCCGTCGCTCTGACTACCGAGGGGGACAATAAGGAGACGGAGATGATCCATGAGATTGTCAAGTTTTACCACAAGACGGCCGACGAGATCATGGTGCCGCGTGTCGATATGGTTGGCGTCAACTACCACTGGGCTTACCATCAGACGCTGAACTATGCGGTCGACACGGGCTACTCACGACTTCCTGTCTATGATGGGTCGCAGGACACAATCCGAGGGGTGCTTTATGTGAAGGACCTCCTCCCTCACATGCACGAGGAGGACACTTTCCCCTGGCAAAAGATCATCCGGCAAGCTTACTTCGTACCTGAGAATAAGAAGATCGACACCCTGCTGGAGGAGTTGCAGCAGGAGCGTATCCACATGGCGATCGTGATCGACGAGTTTGGCGGAACCTCAGGACTGATCACGCTCGAGGACATCCTCGAGGAGATCGTCGGTGAGATCGTCGACGAATACGATGATGAGGATCCGCCTTACGTACGGCTTGCCGAGGGGGTCTATCTGATCGATGGCGGTATGTCGCTGATCGATCTCTGCAAGTTGCTAGATGTAGAGCCTGAGTACTTTGCACCACACTACGAGGAGGTTGATACGGTTGGGGGCTTGTACCTAGAGGTGCTCCAAGAGATTCCTCAGGTGGGTCAGCAGATAACGATCTCAGACATTGACTTCACCGTAACGCGCATGGACCGCCACCGTATCATGCAGCTCAAGATGCGTCTGCATCCCAAAGAGCAGGACGAGACGCAGAGCAATAGTCCTACAGAGCCTCAGGCGTGATCTACTCACAGCTAGACCTCCCGCTAGGAGGGACACTCTACGTCGCAGAGCTACCCTCTAGCATCGTCCCCAGCCTATCTAACTACCGCTCGCTGACGCAGCAGCTCCTCGACGAGATCGCCCCGAGAGAGACTTCCTGGCGATTGACGCACCTCCCCACGGGTGCTCCCCGCCTTGATGCACCTGACCGTGATTATAGTATCTCCCTATCCCACAGCGGTAGCTACGTTGCCCTCGTCCTCTGCAAGGGGCAGCACGGTATCGGTGTAGATCTACAGATCGCCAGTGATAAGTTGCCACAGATAGCTCCGAGGTTTATGTCTCCCGCTGAGCTAGCTCACTATCATCACCTGCTCACAGCCGAGGAGTCTCAAGCCGCTCGCGAATGGCTCTACACGGTATGGGGACTCAAGGAGGCTGCCTACAAAGCCTACCCACCAACGGTCCAGCGACACCTAGCAACCAACTACATTGTCTCGCCCCCCGACTACTCCGTCTCTGCTAGCCGGAGTAGTGACAAAGGGAGCGACTCGATCACCCGTTACACCATCTATGCCGACGAAGGGGATGACCGCCCCACCCTCCTCACGGGCTACCGCCTTCGTAGCATCACGACAGCTCCATACCACCTCACCTATGTGCTAGACTCAGGAGGTGCCGTCCTACCGGCTGAGTAACTGGAACTGCTCGCTTTCCTCCCGTCAAAAGCTCGTCACCCGTACAAGAGCTCGCCAAGCGCATCTCTAGCAACCACCATTTGTCCCAACATTTCGAGAGCTCCGAGGTCGGGCAAATCCAACGCTAGATCATTACAATAATTTAGAGCAGACTACATATCGAAACGGCACCATGTCGAGGAAAAGTGATTTCCACGTGGATATTTCGAAATCTCCACGTGGAGAATAAAAAAT
>OLQA01002060.1_pt1 | contig 16483 bp, 9 predicted proteins | sample 1673151 | NCBI WGS metagenome assembly OLQA01 (sample SAMEA3136760, study PRJEB25190) | human gut metagenome | biome: human gut; feature: human-associated habitat; material: faeces | place: Austria | collected 2013 | reverse complement strand
TGTAATTCCCGCGGTTGGTGGTGGCGTCCTTGCGGATGCTGCTGCCGTAATACTCGCCGCGAATGGGAATATCGCAGTCAAAATAGGTGTAGCCGTCTGCGCCGGTTTCGGGGCTGGTGGCGACCAGTTCGCCCGCTGCAAACAGCAGTTTGCCGTCAACGCTGTAAATATCATCAGCCGTGTACAGGTTGAATACTGCACCGGCAAGGTATTTGCCGGTTTCGCGGTCAACCTTGTAAACGCCGACTTTGGCTTTTTCGCGGTCATTGTAGAATTTCAAGGTCTGCTGCTCGATGAAATCGGCGTTGGCATCCTTGCTGCGCACGACCTCAAAACTCTGGGAAGATGCAGCGCCATCATATTTGGCAATGCTCGTGGCCATAACCACATCGTTCAACTGGGCATCCCAAACGAAAGTGACATCATAGCTGTCAGAAGTGCCGACATAGCCGTAAGGCGGTTTGGTTTCCTCGATATGGTAGCTGCCCAGCGGCAGGGTCACGCTGACTTCGCCAATCGTGCCGTCATGGATTACAGACAGGAAATCGTAGGTGGCCTTAGTGCGGGCCGGGGCAAAGGTGGCAATATCCGCGCTGCCGTTGCCGGTAGTGACTACGGCGACTACATCGCCCTTGGCATACCAGAGCGTGCGGTTGCCATAATTGTCGGTCTGCCGATCCTGCGTATAAATATCCTCGGCGGCGGTGATGGTGTATTCCGCACCGGCCAGCGGGCGGGTTTCATACACAAAATTGCCGTCCTCGGCCTCGCCGGTCATCCACGGGTCAAGTGCGCCAGCTTCTGTTTTCCAGCCAGCTAAGACCTCGCCTGTTTTGCGGATCGTCAATTTGCCCAGCGTCTCATGGTTAGAGTAGTTTTCACCAATCACAAGGGTATCCATGCCGTTCTCGTTTTTATCGCCGGTGGCTGCATAAATGCGGTCTGTGGTGATTTCAAAATCCACATAGTAGATGCCATCTGCATCGTCGGTCAAAATGCCGTTTTCATATCCGGCAGAATCCAGCCATTCGTTGTAGAATCCGTTCGGGCCGGTGACTTCCACAATGCGATATTTACCCAGCGGCAATTTTTCAGGCAGCGTCAAGATGCCCTCGCTGTTGGTGTAGAAAGTGTCTACATCTTTTGTCAGATGGCCGTTGACGGTATCGGTCATCGTGACGAGTTTCGGGTTGCCGTTGCTGTCATAACGGTAATGCCCCTGCTCGTCCAGCCAATAGATTTGGAAAGCGGTGTCGGGCAGCAGTACCGGTTTGCCGGTTTCCTCGTCAACTTTGGTGATGCGGAGATAAACTTCGATTTCCTCGTCCAGTACGGTGAATTTCTGATAACTGTCAGAGCCTGTCATTACGCTGTCCTTGGGGGTGGCCATAGCGCCCCACGGGTTGTTATCCTGTTCGGGGTCAACGGTGACAATAAAAGGCTCAGCTTGGAACAGGTCGTGCGGCACAGTTGTTTCGACAACGAGATATGTTCCATAGGGTAAACCCTGCACACGAATATTCCCGGTGTCATTGCTGAAGATTTCGGAAAGCTGGTATTCGTTGGCGCTGCCGGTGGGCTGCCAGCCATCGCCCTTACCGTTCTTGTTTTCTCCTGCGGCAGTCAACGTTTTGTTGTACGCGGCAATTTCGTCAGCGTTGACCTCATAGGTCTTTGCGATGGCCTGCGTTTCCGCAGAAAAATCCCACTTCGGATGCTCGTTATCGTAGGTCTTATCAATGTAGGCATCCAAAATGCTTTGCAGGGTGTAGCTGCCGCTGCGGGTCTGCTCAAACTGCTTCAGTTTGGACAGGTCGGACACAAGGAAGAATGTAAAGCCCGCGCCCTCCAGTTCCAGTCCGTTGCTTTGGCCGCTGGAGGATACGATTTTGCTGATTTCTACATTGCCTTTTGCCGCTTGGTCTTGGCTCTCGGCCAGCGCATTGTCCGCATGGATGTGGTAATTGGCGCTGTAGCTGGTCTTGTCGATCTGTTCACCGGCTGCCTGTCGGTTATCGGCAAAGGTGGTCTTTTCTACATACCAACCCTCATCAGAATAGGCAGGCGTGATGTAGTAGTTATGTTCATCGACAAGATAGCCGTCTGCAAAGGACAGGTAATAGGCATCGTAAGTCCAAGAGCCATCCAACGCTTTACCTTTAGAGACTGTAGAAAACTGGTTCTTGTACACCCAATCCGTGTACTGCCCGCTGCCGTTCTTGGCAAGCGCGGCGGTCTGCCCGGTGGCTGCCTTGGTGCGGCTGTCCACGGTGGGATAGGTGCTGGAAACAACAAGAGCGCCGTCACGCAGCGGAATGACCGTGCCGGTGGAGCGCTCTACCACATAATATTTGCCTAGGTACAGGTTTGCGAAGGTCAGCCAGCCGTCCTCAATTTTTGCGCTGGCTACTAGATGGTCTTTTTTGAGAATCGGCAGATAGTCATTGACCCACTGCCCGCTGTTGTCGCGGATGGTCGTGTGCCAGATGGGATTGCCATCGGCATCCACGATTTTGGAATAGTCCACAACGCCGGTCACACCATCGGGGTGCGTAATATCTTCGGCGGCGTAAAGGTCATACACCGCGCCGTCCAGCGTGGCATCGCCGTGGGCTTGCCCGCTGGCAAGAGCTGTGCCGTGGGTGGTGCTGCCGCCCACATACCGCACGGCATCAAGGTCAACCTTGGAGATGCTGATTTCGCCCAAGGTGCGGTCATTTTTCATAACGCCGTCTGTTGGCGTGATTGTGTAGCTGTCCTCATTGGCCGCCTTGCCGCTATTGTCGGTGTTATAAGTGCGGCTGGGGTCTTTGGCAGTGTCGTAAATGGTAACGGTAGTTTCTACACCTGTACGGGTGACAAGTTTGGTGCCGCCTTTGTCGGTAGTGGCAATGTCAGCATTGTAGTCAGCGTTGTCCAGCCAGATTACAGAATTGTCGCTGTCCTCGGTGATTTCGATATAGTAACCGCGCTTGCCCAGCGGAGTGTCGGCTATGCCGGGATGATTGATGTCTGTCCAATCGCCAAAATAGCCTGTGGGCGCTTTGCTTTCCACAATGATAAACTTGCCCGTATTACGCTGGGTGTAGTAGAGAGTATGCCGCATGGAATCCGTGGTCGCATAGGCCGCACTGTTGATGACCGCATAAGTGCCATCGCCTTGGCGCTGCACACTGTAAGTGTTGTAACCGCCTGTGGGGTGGTATTTTCCTGTTACAGTATCCCACTGGAAAATCTCATATTGCGCGTCGGCAGCAATCTGATTGCCGGTTTCACTGTCGGTTTTCTTGATGTTGACCTGCAAGGACCATTCATCGTTTTTCATCAGATAGGCATTGTTTGAATTGGCCGGTACAGAAATAGTCTGTTTGCTGCCGTTGCTGCCCCAATACATTGCAAAACCGTAAGGAACACCCACTTCCTCATAGCGGAATTTGACGTTCGCCAGTTCTGCTTTTGCAGATGCAACTGCGTTGTCAACCATGCGCTGGGCTTCGCCCTGCAATTCGGCAATCGCAGCATCGCGGGCGCTGTCGGCGGCTGCATCGGCTTCGTCCTGCGTGGTGTAGGGGCCTACTCGTCCGCTGCGGCTGTCGGTAGTTTTGCTTACGGAGTAGTGCAGCGTCCAACTTGCAGATGCAGCACCGCCATTGTTTTGATAATTGTCATCGTTGGTATGGCCAGCAGTGGTGACGGTCTGTTTATCTGCGGGAGAAATATTCCATGTGCCGCCGTCAATAGTACCGCTTTTGGTGATGGGTTCAATCTCGATGGTCGCACCGTCCACTTTCTCGGTGGTTTTGAGCTGCACCTTGTCGGTGATGATGCCGTAGTCAAAATCAAAGCTGCCGCTTGCGGTCTGGGCAGGGGCTTCCCAGTTGGCGTAAATTTCCTGCACGATGGGTTTGGGGTTCGGTTCGTCATCGGAAATTTCGGGGCCAATCACGGCTACAGTCTGCCAGCCCGCGCGGCCCGGCTGATAGATATAGGTATAGTAGCCGCGGGCGGATGCGTAGGCGTCTGTGCCCTCCAACAGCGCCTGCGCGGACCCCATAAGAATTTTGGCGGCAGTGCTGTCGGGATAATTCTCGATAATCTGCATCTGCGCATCTGTATAGATCGTGCGGCAGAAATCCAGCAAACTCGGCGCTTCTGCGGAGAGCGCAACAGGAGGGAGCTCCTGCATACCGAGAGAGAGCTGGGTCAAACCGCCCCAAATTCTGAACTGGTTGCCGTAGTGGTCGCCGGGTACATACTGGTCTGCGCCAACCATAGAAGTATCGACGTAAGTGTACAGCGGGCAGTTCTTGGGCTGGCCGTCTGCGCCGGGGGTGCAGCAGTACGCCTCGTCACCATTGAACCAAATCAGCCAAGTGCCGTTGACTTTGGCGACCTTGGTGATTTTGCCGCTTGTTACGTCGGGGATAGGGCGCTCGCCGTAGGCAGCAATACCGGCATCAGCAAACGGAGACGCCACCGTGTGTTCACGGTCAATGGTGACATACAGCGTTTTAGTCTGCGTGCTGCCGTCCGGGCCGGTGTAGACAAGCTGTGCGGTAAAATCGGCAGCGGCCTGTACATAGACGCCCATAACGGCAGCGGATGTTTCGTGGTAGCTATTGTGCAGCAAGGCATCGGCATCAGTGGCGGGCCGTAAAAGTCCAGCAAGGTCACGCCATCCGGCAGGATCATGTCGGTGCTGCTACCGTCTGCTGGATATTCGACCTGTGCCATAACGGGAACAATGGCATAGTCTGCGCCGTCCAGCAGGGGCGTGGCCATGGTAAGACCGTCATTGTCCAGTGCAGCGGCGGTCAGATAGCTGTCGCTGGTTTCTTCCAGTTGGCTTTCGGGCCACTCGGAAATGCCGATTTTAGTTTCACCAGTGGCAACCGGCAAACCCTCGCTGCCGATATAGGAGCCGATGGGTGCATCGGGCAAGTCAGTGTACAGTTCCGCGCCGACAACAGCAGCAGAGATTTCTTCTTCAGCGGGCTGCTCTTCTGCCGTTTCCGGGGTGGCTTCGGTTACATCCTCGCCGGGGTCGGGGCTGCTCTCGTCGGTCTGGCCGTTGTCTGTTTCAGACGGCTCGGTCTGCTGCTCCATCTGCACGGTTTCCTCGGTGGGCTGCGGTGTGGGTTCCTCCGCAAACGCTGCACCGGGCAGCATGGAGCAGAGCATTACCGCCGCCGCAAACAGCGCGGTAACGCGGTGCTTCAATTTATAATGTGTTTCTTTCATTGTGAAATCCTTTCAAAACAGAGATTTTTTCACGAAAAAAAAGCGCCTGCAAAATGCAGACGCTGCGGTTATCTTTCGGGGGTATCTTGGGCGGGCTGGGCTTTGGCTTTTTCAAATTTTCGCACTTGGTTTACAAAACCGTCCAATAGGCAGGTATGCGCTTGTAGGTCAGCGTAGTAACAGGAACGGTCAAATCCACGGCGATCCATATCTTTGATCATGCGAATTGAATCTGCCCATTCTCTATTTGTGCGAGAAATACGACCATCTCCATCACGGGTTTGAATGGCCGCTGCCAACACATATTTTGTGCGCTCCAAACCATATTCCGCCACTACCTGTTCAACAGCGCCAGCGCCCAGCCGCATACCATCAAAGCGCTGTGCAAGCGCTGCGTCAATCTCGTCCCGACACCTTTCATTCAAGTGGCAAGACGCATGGTACTGCTGCAATTCGCCGTGTTCGCGGGCATAAGTGACGGACTGTCGATATACTTTGGGTGGGTTCTGCTGCTGCTCCTTTTTCAGCAAGTCATCTGCACGGTCTTCCACGCACTGAGCCACAATGCTCATATAATCGGTTTCCAGCTTGGGAAAATCCTTATACACATCCGCCAGCGGCGCGGGAGATTTCAGCAGCGCCCGCACCTGTGCAGGGGTGAGGTTCATTTCTTCCGTTGCAAGAATAATGTCCTCACGGACGCTGTACTCGTAGGCGTGGTGTAGAATTTCTTCTGGCGGCTGTGCGGTCAGCCATAGGCAATAGGCGCTCTGCTCCACCCGCATTTTTTCGCAGAGCTGCTCCTGCGGGGTCATTCTTTTACCTCGCACACCAAAGAATTGGTTTCCAGCACATGACGCCAAAAATCGACCTGCCTGTCATAAGACATATTTTCATAGCAGACATCAATCAGCGTTGCATACAGCTTTTCCTCATCTTCAGGGGAAATGGCAAGAGAAATATTGTTTTGCGAACAATAGCACAGGTAATCAACAAGGTCGCCCATAGTATCTGCACCGCTGTTCTCCAACAATTCTTCCCACTCGTGCGGAAAATCGAGATCTTCCAGCACAATATCCACCGTGTCGTCACACATAGGAATGCTTACGGTTACTTCCTCTCCCGGATGCGGGCTGAAACAGTCCAAAATAGGTAAACAGCCAGCGTGTCCGGCTGCATCTGCCAATGTGTTGGCTAACAGACTCATCATTTCATCGTGCGTCATAAAATCCTCCGAAGCAGATAAGATCCCACAAAAATTACGACTGCATACTGAATAAATCACTTCGTGTATGCAAATCATTCAACATCTCTCCATTCCAAGGAGTTGTTTTCAAGCATATCTTCCCAAAATACCATCTTGCCGTCCATGTCCATATTCTCATAGCAGATTTTGAGCAACGCAGTAAAAAGAACATCATCGGCACTTGAATTTTCGGATTTGCTTTTGTTCAGATAATCGGCAACGTCTCCAATCGTTTCAGCACCGATTTTTTTCAGTAACGGTTCGCACTCTTCCGGCCAGATTTCGCTGCCCACCGGCATGATGCGCATAACACCGTCAATAGGATACTCTATGCGAGTTTTATCCTCCTCGCACTGTGAGAAACCGTCTATAACGCTAATACAGCCCTCATACCTTGCCTTTGTAAGCAGGGTCAACGCTAATTCTTCAATAAGTTCGTCATAAATCATGTTTTCCTCCAATAGAAAAAGCGCCCACAAAAGTGAGCGCCCAGATAAAATATTCGGTTATGAGAACATCGGCAAACTTCCGTTTGCTGCATCCGTTTTCAGAATGGTGATCCAGTTGCTTTTGCCGTAGAGAAACCGCACGATATGCACCGTTTGCGTGGCATCGTCCACCGTATAGAACGCAAGGTAATTCATAACGATGGTGAAGCGGATACCCCATAGGGAAAGCAGCTTGTCGGAAACGACTTCAAATTTGTGCGGGAATTCTGCCAGTGCTCCGATTTTTTCGTCGGCCACATCCAACAGCTTGTCGGCGGCAGTTGGATTTTTCAGTACAAGGTCGATATAGTCGTAGGCGTTCGCCATATCGCGCTCGGCGGCTTGGGTGACATGAATGTTGTATTTCATCTGCGCTCCCTGCGGTGGCGCAAATCAGCCATAACATCGGCAAAGGGGCGCGTGTTCCCGGCTTCCACGTCGGCAAGACCCTCTTGCAGCTTGCTGTACAGTTCAATGCGGCCCGCCATTTCCTCGTAGGTTTCCATGCTCATAACGGCAAGGTCGCCCTTACCGTTTTTGGTAATAAAGACCGGCTCGTTGTAGGCATGGCAGTAAGAGGAAATGTCATTGTAGTTGTTTCTCAAATCTGCGCTGGAACGAATGTTCGGCATAGATAGCACCTCTCTTTCATACAGAAATTATACCATAATTTGTGTATGAAAACAAGTAGGAGTTTTAGTTGAAGGTGACAGTCCAGTAGGTATACTGCCCCTCGGCGGTGGAGCAAAACCAACAGGCCACACCCATGCTCGTAAAGCTGGCGTTGGTGATGTTGGCATAGTGGGCAGGACTGTTCTGCCAATAGCTGCATACGCTGCTGGCCGAGCCGATAGGACCAGCTGCGCAGATTTCGCTGCGGGTGGTCATGCCGCTGTGGTCGAACGCACCGCCCGCGACAAAACTTTCGCAGCGGGCATCTGCCGCCGCGCTCAGCCCGCCGTCCATTGCCAGCGGGGAAAGTCCCGCCGCCGCACGGATGGCGTTGATGTTCTCCTGCACGGCCCAGTATGCGCTGTCGCTGCTGTCGATGCTCCACCATTGCTCCGTACCGGCTGCAAGGTCGAACGGCACCGCACCATAACTCATACTAACCTGTGCCGGAGTGTCGGCTACGGTTTCCTCCACCGAGGCTTGCGTGGGTTCTGCGGTGGGGACTGCCGTAGGCTCTGCTGTCGGCGCGGGCGTGGGGGCCTGTGTCGGTTCGGGTGTCGGCTCAGGGGTTGCTGTCTGCGCAGGTTCGGCAGTTGCAGCAGCTTCCACCGGCTGCGCAGTTTCTTCGGTGGCCGGTGAGATTTCCACCAGTGCAGCCGGTTCAGCCGCAAGAGTTTCATCCGCTGCCGATGCACACCCGGACAGCGCCAATACTATGCCCAATGCAACAATAGATTTTTTCATAAAAACTACTCCTTTCATCCTTGGGGTGGTCGCGTATACGATTGGTCTTTCTGCCTTTAATCATAGAATTTATCGTTCCTCCTGTCCACGCTGTCGATTGTCGGTCTGACACTGCTGTTCCGGCTCGGTGTCGGTCACAATGTCTTTGTCGTTCATGTTCAGCAGTCCCTCCAGCACTGCAAGGCGCTTACTCTTTTCAGTCAGTTCCGTTGCCTGTGGAAATGGCCGCTTGACTTCTTCCTCGGCGCTGGCAAGCTGCTGTTCCAACTGGATTTGCATATTGCGGGTCTTTTCAATGCTCGGTTCAATACCATTTGCCAAATTGGAAAGGCGTGTCAGATTGCCTAGCACATCAGCTCCCAGCTGAGTGCTATATGTACCAGAGCCAGCCAATCTTGCATGGTACTCGTTGCCAAAAGGCAGATGTTGGATTTGCAGTTCCATACCCTTGAAATACCCGATAGGTACGGGCTTTTCGCTATTCAGTGCCAAGCCCAGCAGCCCCAACAACGCTTTTCCAGCCGGTTCTTTTTCGTAGTAAACTTCCTTTTCCAACTGGATACAGAAAACATCTTTGCCGTCCGCATCCACTACGGAATGTTCCTTTACGGTTACGGCATCTACTGTGGCATTTTCAATCTGTTCTTTGCATTTTCGGATTTCAGCCGGGAAGACGATGGCAATTTTATTTTCCAGTTCATAACACTGGCTGTCATGGGCAGCTTTCAGTGTTTTAAGACGGGTCAACTGCACGTCCAAGTCCATCTTTTCCTTGATAAGCGGATTGCCAGCCGCCAATGCCTTTACCTCGGCGTAGGACAGTGCAGCCTCGTCCATATCATTGCAGCTGCGAGCCGGAGATTTTGAGGTCATAATCTGTCCGATGAATTTTTGCTTATTTTCGATAAGCTGCCAACTGTAGGCGTCAAATGTACCTTCGGTGACATAACGGAAAACATAGACCTCCTTATTTTCATTGCCCTGTCGTAATATTCTGCCCTCACGCTGCTCAATATCAGATGGCCGCCACGGTACATCCAGATGGTGCAGCGCAATCAACCGCTTTTGGACATTGGTTCCGGCTCCCATTTTGGCGGTGCTGCCCATCAGCACGCGAACCGCACCGCTGCGGACTTTTCCGAAAAGTTCCGTCTTGCGGGCATCGGTGTTCGCTTCATGGATGAAGGCAATTTCTGTTTCGGGGATTCCGCGTTCGATCAGCTTTGCTTTCATGTCATCGTAGACATTGAAAACGCCCGCCTTGGGCGTGGACAGATCGCAGAAAACAAGCTGCGCACTGCGTTGAGGCATGGTCTGCTCCCATATCTCAAAAATTTTGCCCACACAGATATTGACCTTGCTGTCAGGATCATCGGGCAAGTTGGGGTCGATCAAGCGCTGATCCAGCGCCAACTTGCGTCCGTCGTTGGTGATTTTCAGCATATTGTCCTCATAGGGCTTTACCATTTTATTGCGGATTTTGTCGGCCCGTTCGCCCAATTCCGCTACCATCTGTTTTTGTATTTCAGAGGGCTTTAGCTGGATGTTGGTCGGCCTGCCGCCCACAAGAGCAGGGACAGGTAATTTCAGCATATCTGCTGTTTGAATATCGGCGCATTCTTTGAACATTGCCATAAGTTCTGGCAGATTGAAAAAACGAGCAAAGCGTGTTTTTGTGCGGTAGCCGGTTCCCTCCGGCGCAAGTTCGATGGCTGTGACGGTTTCGCCAAAGGTGGCCGCCCAACTGTCAAAGTTTGCAAGGCCGTTGCGTTCCAAGGTGTACTGCTGCAAATAGCGCTGCATGGTATACAGCTCGGTCATACTGTTGGAAATGGGAGTGCCCGTGGCAAACGTTACGCCCCGCGCCCCAGTGATTTCATCAAGGTACTGGCACTTCATAAACAGGTCACTGGCCTTTTGGCTCTCGGTGGTGCTGATACCCGCGATGTTGTGCATCTTTGTAACGGTCATGAGGTTCTTGAAATTGTGTGCTTCATCGACCATGAGGGAGTCTGCACCCAGTTCCTCAAAAGTCACCACATCATCCCGCTTCGGGGCGTCCAGCAAATTTGACAGCTTGGTTTTCAACTGCTTTTTCTTACTTTCCAACTGCTTGACGGTCAGACGGCTGTCGCTGTTGTCCATGCTCTCCAACTGCATCTCCAGTTCGTCAATTTGCTTGCGGATAAACTCGGCTTTTCTGGCATCGGAAAGTGGAATCTTTTCAAACTGGCTGTGACCGATTACCACAATGTCATAGTTGCCGGTGGCAATTTTGGCGCAAAACCGCTTGCGGTTCGTTTTTTCAAAATCACGCTGCGTTGTGACTAAAATGTTTGCGTTGGGATACAGTTTCAGTGCTTCACTGGCAAACTGGCCTGTCAGATGATTTGGCACGGTGACAAGTGTTTTGCTGCATAATCCCAATCGCTTTTTCTCCATCGCGGCGGCGACCATCTCATAGGTCTTGCCTGCACCGACAACGTGCGCCAGCAGTGTGTTGTGCCCGTACAAAATATGTGCAATGGCATTGCGCTGATGGGGCCGCAGCGAGATTTCCGGGTTCATGCCGAAAAACTGGATGTGGCTGCCGTCGTACTCACGGGGGCGGATGCAGTTAAACTTTTCATTGTACAGCGCCACCAAACTTTCCCGGCGTTCACGGTCCTTGAAAATCCAGTCTTTAAAAGCATCTTCTATCATCCGCTGCTTGGCCTGTGCTTCTTCGGTGGCAGGACCATTGAGTTTATGCTGCTCCTTGCCGTTTTCGTCATAGACTGTATCGTAAATTTTGGTGGCCCGCAGGTTAAGTGCGTTCTCCAACAAATGATAGCCGTTGATACGTTTTGTGCCGTAGGTGTTCGTGACGCGGATATTATCGTTGCCCTGGCTCTTGTTGGAAATATACCAGTTATTCAGATATTCATTGTAACGGACAGCTATTTTCTGTTCGCGGTAGGTTGACTGAAAAAGTTCATCGGCAAACCGCTTGATGATTTCCGACCCGATCCATGTGACACCCAACCGAACCGTTATTTCGCCCGCCGTCAAGTCCTTGGGCTGCACCTGTTCCAACGCTTCTACATTGATGCGGAACGCCGGGTCTTGGTCGGCTGCAACATGAGCAATACGCAGCTTTTCGCGTACATTGCCGGATAAATACTCGTCCGCCATAAGGTAAACAGGGCTGCCGTCCTCCTGTTTGCGGAAAGGCTCTACAAAAATAACGCCCGCCAGTTCCTTAGCAAGCGTTGCTTCATCTTTTCCGGTAAGGTGCATCATGTAAGGCATATCGACCTTGGCACGTTCCCCGATGCTCAGTGCCAGTGCATCCGATGCCGTGTCGGCGTGGTCGGGTATCTGTGCAGAGCGAATAGTTCTCTTGGTGAACATATCCGACTTGCTGATAAAGTTTCCTTTTTCATCGACATTTTCCAGTGAACACAGCAAATAGTAGCTGCTGTCATCCCGGAAAGACAACTCCGCGCTGCGGCTGTTGATTAGGCCGTGCTTGGCGCGGAAGGCATCATACTGGCGGTTAAGCTGGCCTTGCAGACGGTGGATTTCCTCGTCCGACAAGTCCTGCAACTGCGCATCGATCAGAGCGCGGGTGGTATCGCGCAGTTCCACCAGTTTGCGGATACGTTCGGCAGATGCAGCGTTGGGATTACATTCCCGCATGACTGCGCCTTCGCGGTAATAGATTTTATCGTCCTTTACCGTGTAGCTGAAATTACGCACAAAGGGATCGGCATCAATGTACTTGGTGTCCTCGCCGCTTTCCTCCTGTATGGGAATTTCGGCTTTTGTCAGCGTGGCGGTCAAGTGCTGCATGGCAGTGTCGATTTGCGTTTCCAGCAACGGCTTTCCGAAACGGTCCACCGCATCGGGGTCTATCGGCTGACAGGTGGAAGTCGGGCCATACGGACCGGAGACTATCTCCATTCTGCCGCAAATCATTTCGGGGTGCTCCACAAAGTAGCGGTTCATGGTAATGCCGTTGGCATCTTCTGCAAGGTGCAGCCAAGGCTCGTCCTGCTGGCGCAGCGTATCGCGCTTTTGCAGAAAAATTACATCCGTCATGATCTTTGTGCCGCTGCCCTTGAACGCATTGTTGGGCAAGCGCACCGCACCAATCAGGTCGCAGCGCTCGGCAATGTACTTGCGGGCGCGGTCATCCTTTTTGTCCAATGTGCCGCTGGAGGTGATGAACGCCATGATGCCGCCGGTGCGCAGCTTGTCGATGCTCTTGGCAAAGAAATAGTCGTGAATGGGAAAATGCAGCCGGTTATACTGCGGGTCATTGACTTGAAAATTACCGAAAGGGACATTGCCAATAACGCAGTCAAAATAGTTGTCGGGGAGAAGCGCATTTTCATAGCCGGTCACTTGGATATTGGCCTTTTGATACAACTGCTTTGAGATGCGGCCTGTGATGCTGTCCAATTCTACGCCGTAGAATTTGGCATCACTGCTGCCAAAATGTCCGTGTGCGAGAAATGCGCCTGTGCCCATGCTGGGTTCTAGGATTTTGCCGCCTTTTACGCCGAAGCGTTCCAGTGCGCGGTAGATGGGGTGGATAACGGTGGCGGGGGTATAAAACGCCGTAAGTGTACTGCTGCGGGCAGCTTCATACTCAGATTCTGACAATGCTGCTTTCAGCTGGCTGTACTCGTTCGACCATGCACTTTTGTTCGGATCAAACGCATCCGAAAGCCCGCCCCAGCCCGTGTACTGTGCTAAAATTTTCTGCTCATCCTCAAAAGCAGGGCTGCCGCCGTTCGCTACGCGCTGCTCAATTTCTTTCAGCTTTTGGATGGCGGCAATGTTGGCTGCAAATTTTTCGCGCGGTGCTGTCGGCAGGTTGTCCAGATAGGGTGCTTCATAGGTAATGGGTTCGCGGTGGTAAGGTTCATCTTCTGCCGAAAGCCGTTCTGCGTCCGCCATAACCTGTGCCACAAAGGGGCTGGGTTCTTCGATGACTTCGCCCACGATGGGTTCAGCAGTTTCTTCCGGCTGCTCTTGGCGGCTTGGAACTTCCGGGGCGGATAGTGCTGCATTTTTGGGGTTGGCCGCAAGCAGCCGCGCGAATTCTTCATGACTGACGGCACGGCCTACCAGCGGGAAACTTTCATCCCGCAGATGAATGTTTTCTCTGCCGATTTCCTCCACGGTAAAGGGTCTGGCATCTTCCAGATAAACCGTGCTGCCGATAGTTACAGGTGATTTTTCGACTTTTCTTGTAGTCGGATGATGCTTTTCAAACTCTGCTTCGGCGGTATTGATAAAATCCGAGAAAGCGCTGTTTTCAATACCCTGCGCGGCAAGCTCGTGGTTATCGTGAAAGTAGTCGATATGGACAATGTTACCGTCAACCTCATAGCGGATTTCGTTCCGCAGAAGATTGGCATACACTTGGATTTCGTGCTCATCGTCCTCGGTGGTAGAGTAAGCAAACTCCACGCGGGTCAAGTCGGAGAAATTCGGCTCGTTTAGCCCCTCATTCTCGCAGAAATCCGTGATGGCGTGTTTTGCATGGTCGAGGGCGGCATCGTTCGCTGCGCGGGAGGCTTGCTGTTCTGCTGCCCATGCCTGATAGGGGGCTTTTTCGGCATCGGTCAGATACTGGTCGTTGTAAACCAAAAGCCGCAGGCGTTGGGCAACCTCTTTCCACTTCAAAACGCGGCGATACTCGCCGTTCTCTGTACGTCGGGTGATCTCAAGATTTTTGCCCATGTGGTTAAGAAAGCCGCGCCCACCATCACGGAAGAACCATGTGCCGCCGCCGATGCCGTATTTCTTTTTCAGCCAGCGGGCTTGATCTTCCTCGATAGGAAGTACCTGTGCAGAGAGATATTGCTGAATACGGAATTTGCCATCTTCAAACCCGCTGCCTCTGCACAGCACATCGGTAATGTCCTGCTCCGTAATATACTTGCCGGATGCGTCAATGATGGGCTTGTTCCACTTTTTGACTTCCGCCGCAAGGTCGATGCTTTTTGCTTGCTGCTCATGGCTCGGCAGCCCTGCCACTTCAGAATCTTCGGGGGTAAGGGTAAGCTGCTCCATCTGCTGCGGCACGGGTGCTGCCTTGATTGGAACCATCAGACGCCCTTGCCCGATAAGGTCGGCAATCTTTGCGGCAACAGCATCCCATGTCAGATTGATCTGTGCTGTTTTGGTAAGATAGTTGCCCTCCCAAAGTTCAAGGTACATATCATGCCGGATAAAACCCACGGTATGGTCATCCACGAACAAATATGTATAAATTTGCTTGTAACAGTGCTTGCAAAAGGCGCTGCGCTCGGCAAGGTCGGGATGCTCATTGAAATATTCCAGAATAGCCGCATTGTCGGCACGGCTGGAGGATTCTTTCGCCAGTAAGCCTAGAATCAGTTCATCGCTCAGCGGCGGCAAATCAGAAATGGGCACAAAAAAAGCGGAGGGCGTGGTATCGCTCTCCGCTTGGGGTTCTTGTGTTACAGGCTGTAAATCTGCTGCATCGCCAGTTCCTCGGCTTGGCTCTGCAAGGCGTTCATCCACTGCGTCCAGCCCATCGGGTCTGTCTGCCGGTTCGGGGCGGTGCTCTGCTGCATCAGCGTCTGCATCGTCTGCTCGATTTGCCGGTGTACTGCGTTGTCCATCTCCGCCAGATGCGGGTACAGCGTTCCCTCCAGCAGCATCTCGTCGAACACCATCGGCGCGTTCTCTCGCAGGAATTTCCGCCGCAGGCTGCCGTACTTGCCGATCTCCGGCATCGGCGGCTCGTTCAGCGTCAGCGCCGGGATTTGGTAGCCGTTCACCATCATGTACTCCATTGTTGACCTCCTTGATGTTATTGGTTTCTTCCTGTTTGTCACCATAATAGCGGACTTTTTCGGCGCGTGCAACACTGTCGATTTCTCTCGTGATGCTGCCGATCTGCTGCATGAGAGGCCGTGCCGCCTGTTGGCAAGCGCTGCCCAGACACAGAGCAATGCGGTTTGTATCAAACTGGTTCACGGACTCAAGGGCAGACAGGTCCAGCCGCGCAGTATCCACGCCGCACCGCAGCGCGGCCATATACAGACAGCTTTGGGTGATAAGCTGTAAAAATAGCTGCCGCTGTTCGTCCGGCTTGGCCCACTGTAAGCTGCTGCCGTCTATGGCCTTTTCCAGCGCGGTTGTGAACATGGCGCTGCGCTGGGCAACGCAGGATGTGGAGAGCATGAGGAGGGCACTCTGGATGCTGTCGGCGTGATTATCCGCTACGATTTTATCCCAAACAGGCCGCCAGTTCTGGTCTGTAATGACCCACGGCAACGCTTTGGGATTCTCTGCGCGGGGGATGGTATCGGAAATGTCAAACAGATACCGCAGCCGGGAAGAATTGGCGCGAGTGTCAAATACCGCGATACCGTGTGCGCCGCGCTTGACCCAGCGACCCGCATTATTATTCCAGTAAGCTATGTCGGCCACGGCTGTGGCGGTGGGGCTTTGCTCGTGAATCAAAAGCTGGTTTGGGAAACTATAATTATAAGCAATGGCCGCTGTCCGCAAAAATGCTTTCCAACGGTCACTGCTCTCCGTGACGGCTTGCAGTTGCTTTTTGGCAAGCGCACGGATATTTTCGTATTTTGCCATTTGCTACTCCTCATCGTTCATAAGGTTCCGGTTCTGCTTGTTTCATATTTTCTAACTCCGGCAATAGATAATCAACCTGACGATAACCATATTCATCTACATAGAAAGCCTGTGTTTCGCTCCTATTGTGGATCACAATAATATCGCTGATAGAAACAGAACGCATCTTTTGAGCATTGGGACGGTTGCTTTGGTTATGCGCTATATAAATATCTTCAGGCTCATCCCAGCGTTCCATCTGTCCACTATAAACGAGTTTATAATCAGCAGCCTTCATACGGGTTTTCGCATAAGCATAGTTTCTGAAAACGAAATTACGGTTATTGGTTTGGTATATCTCATAAGGGTAAGTATGTCTCTTTTCTTTACGAAAGCCGCCCGGCCAATAGATGTCCCGCGGCAATCCCAATGGCTTGTCCAACTTATCAGGGAACACAACCGGGGTAATCGGCATACCAACCTCAGCGGC
>OLQA01002054.1_pt1 | contig 16525 bp, 20 predicted proteins | sample 1673151 | NCBI WGS metagenome assembly OLQA01 (sample SAMEA3136760, study PRJEB25190) | human gut metagenome | biome: human gut; feature: human-associated habitat; material: faeces | place: Austria | collected 2013 | reverse complement strand
GCTAAGAACAGATGGTCAGCACGCCGCAGGTGCTTTAGCGGCGTACCTGCGCAGTACCTCGCGCAGGATTTTGCAAAGCTGCAAAGGGTAGGCAGCCCCGCGCGCTCTGCCGACGGACGCCGGGACTTTCTCCCGGCTGGTGGCCTGTTGGTTCTTTCCTTTTTTCTTAGTCTACAAACTTATCTTTGGAAGCCTTGTTCTTGGAAGCACTGGGACAACGCACTTTTGCCGTTCATTGCCGCCGGTTTTAGAAATGGCTTTGCTTTCTGCTTTGCAGTTCCGAGCTCCACATATGGTGCATACTCGACGTTTGTACCGACAAAAACGGATAATTCATCGTCGTTTGGCGCTGCGCCGCTGTATTTGCCTGTCTGGATAACACCGTTTTTCTGTTTATCCGCTTTATAGGTTTCGGCTGTTGGCTTCTTCCCACCGAGTGCCCATGTGATGCTGTTTCGCAAAAGGCCAGTGTCTACCGTTGCAAGCCCCTTTGCCGCTCTCTCAATGACCATGCCGCACATCGTAAGTGCTTTCAATACCCGCGACTCGATTTCCTCTTTGCATTCTGCACTATAGTCTTTGAACTCAATGGTTGTCATTGCGCCTGTTTCTCCGTTCCTGCCAGATTTCCCCATAGCTCATAAAGACGATACCGAAAAACGCACCAGCGAGGAACAGCCCCGCTCCGATGATCATATTTCCCATGCCTGCCCCTTAAAAGTTCTCGATAGCCTGTCCGGCCAGTTCTTCCCACCATTTTCCCATGCTGATAAATATGCGTTGGGTCAATTGCGGTGCGGCTGCTTCCTCCGCATCCGGAACAATAGGACGCCAAGCCTTCCAGTTCGTTCCAAGCCCGCAAAACTGTCCCCATACCCGTTTTGCAGTTGTCGGAAAGAATACGCAGCGCAGCCGCGCCTTCGACATCGTCCGTTTTTTCGGAAGCTTCCAATGCGTATTTTGCAACCAATTTCAACATTGTGCTGTTGCCGGAATATTTCTCCGAAAACGCGCTGTAATCTTCCACGGTCAGCGCTCCCGATTTCAGAAGCTCCAATGCGTTCGCGTCGATCGCGTCCGGGTTCGCGAGGCTGTTTTTCTGAACGTCCTTTTCAAACTCCTTGCGCAGTTCCTTGCACTTCATGTCAAACTCCGACCAGATTCGGCCATCTGCAATTTTGAATTCCGCCTCTGCTTTGCTCAAATCGAGCGCCGCTGTTGCGGTTCGCAGCTGCTTGTCTTCGGCGGTGTCATTGGGCCTCCACGCCTTCGCGTCGGTGTCTGCCCGCCGTGCCTGCACAAGATTGTCATAGGCCGCAGCGTATTCGTCGCGGGCGCTTCTGAATGTAGTGTCAAGTCGCTGTGCGTATGTGTTGTATCTGCTCATAATTTTCCTTTCTGCGGTCTTTCCCGCCGTCTATCAATTCAAATTTGGACAGTTTTCATAGCCGTTGCGGAATACGCTGTCGGCCTCATAGCTGACCTCAAAAAGCGGGGTATGGTAGCCGCTGCTGTCCTTTACAAGTTCGCGGTTTGCATCGTCCAGCCTTGTTTTAACTCCGCTCATTTTGTTTTTTCTCCGTATTGTTCTTTTGCCGAAAAAAATCCGGAAAAACATAGTCGGCGGAGTGTTCATAAATAGGAAGAAAAGGCTGGTTTTGTTAGGTTTTTTATACAACAGGCCTGAATCTGTATACAGAAAAATCTTAAGTTTTCTGAGGTTTTTCTGTGTGCCGGGTCGATGCAGAACGCATATATGCAAAAAAGTTAAGGTTTTTTAAGGTTCTGTACGGTGTCTGCCCGGAGTTTCCTCGCGCGCGCGTGCGCGCGTAGTCGTGTCCAAAAACTAAAAGCACTCAGACATACGTTCGCAGCGTTTGGCAGACCGTAGGCGTTCTGAGCGCTTTCAGGGCGGTATTGCGAAGCCTCGCGTCAAGCGGCTTGTCGTGCCAGAATACGTCGGTTAACGCCTCGCGCAGCTCGTTCGGAAGCTGCTGCAAGGCCGCTTGTACGGCCTCGACCAGTTCCTCCCGCTCGATTTCCAAAAGTCGGTCTTCCGCCTGCGTGTCCTGCACAAAATCTACCAGCGCGTTTGTTTCCTCGCCGTCCTCACCTACAGGCGTATCGAGGGAAATGGCGGTCTGCAATGGATCGCTTCTGCTTCGCACTGTCCGAATACCGCATGCGTCCGCAAATGCAGTCCGCAGCGTCAATTCATAGATGCCGATGAAGCCCGTGCCGCCGTCCGACCTCCACAGTCTGACAGCCCGCAGCATGGCAAGGTAGGCCTCCTGCATCAGATCGTCGAGTTCCACGCCGCAGCGGTGGTTTAGAGCAGTTACCCAGCGGCGGGCCTTTTTCGCAGCGTAATTTTGGACGGCCGCCCAAAGTGTCAGAGTATCCAGCTGCCCACGCTGCACAGCCTCCGCGATTCTGTTCGTTTGCGCGGCGCGTGCCGTTTGTGCTTGCATTGACCTGTCCTCCCGTGCTACAATGATTTCATCAGGATCACGCCGCACAGGAGCCGCCCGGAAGGGCGGTTTTTTATGTGCGCGCAGACGGCTTCAGAAGATCGTTTGCAACCGCAAGCCGCTGCTGCGCATTCTGTGCGCGTCGGCTCTCGCCCTCCAGCTTGATCCGCACAGGGCAAAGCTCCAGCACGCGGTCGTAGATGCGCTTCAGCTGCATGGAATCCGCCTGCTGCATCTCGGCGACTGACAGATTGGTCGTCACGATGAGCGGTAAGCCGGTCTGCACCCGGGCGTCAACGACGTTAAAAACCTGCTCCGCAGCATACGCCGTATCCCGCTCCGCGCCGAGATCATCCAGAACCAGCAGCGAATAGCTCTGCATCCGGTCAAGCAGTGCCTGCTTGTCCTGCGTGGATTGCAGCAGATTCAAAATCCGGGGAAAGCTCGTGATGACAGCAGAATCAAGCTGTGCCAGAACCGCATTTGCAATCGCGCACGCATAAAAGCTCTTGCCTGCACCGACAGCGCCGAACAGCAGAACGCCGATATTTTCTTGCTTCATCTTCGGCCACTGCGCCGCGTACCGGCGGCAGACTTCCGAAACATTTTTCGCGTGCCGGTCGTCAATATCGAAGGTCTTCCGCAGGCAATTTGGGATTTGCAGCTGATCCGCCGCCCACATCTGTTCCATCGACGCCATAAACTGATTGCGTTGGTCTTTCTGCCTTGCGGCCTCGTCCTTTGCTCGGACGCAGGCACAGGAGATAGGAACAATGCGTTCAACGAAACCGCCGCTGCCGTCCGGAAGCTGCTTGCGTGCCTGCTTCGGCTCACCGCAAACGGCACAGTGCAATAAGCCATTTTCCCGGTAGTCTCCAGGGCCATCTGTTTTGACCGGCTCCCTTGTCAGTCGGTTCATCATGCTTGATACGTCCATATCTTCGTCCCCTTACACAAAGGATTCGTCCGCATCATAGCTGCGGATCCTGTTCTTGTCCGGCTGCTTCGCCCAGCGCTCCCACGATTCAGCATTTCGGCAAGCCGCTTTCCAGTCTCGCATGGGGGTCTTGCCAACCAGCCACCCCTTCGCCGCATAGAAATCAAGAAATCCCTGCGGATCAACGGGTGACTGGCGTTCAGACACATAGGCCTGAACCTCTGCCAATGTGGGTGGGGTGAAGCGCGAAGCGCGGGGCGGCTTGTCCGCCGCCTTCTCTTTGTTCTGCTTTGTTCTGTTAAGTTTTGTTATGTTATGTTCAGGTTCCAAGCTGGATCCAAGCTGTTTCCGCTCTGGAACCATACTGGAACCAAGTACCCAACGCCCAGCGCTATCTTCGGATACCAAAGCACGTTCGGCCGCAAAAATTGTCTCGTGGTATCGGTCATTCTTGAGTGTGTTATTGATGTTCCAGTCTACAATGACGATTACGCCACTCTCGAAAGGAATGATGTAGCCCTTTGAAGCCAGCAGCCGAAGATCATCGTCATTGCAGCCGACACCGCGAGCGATTTTCTTCGGTGACGCGACAAAACCGTCATCGTCGCCGTGCATTCCCAAATGAAAGTACAAGGCCTGTGCGCTTGCGGACATATCGAGGAATTTGTCGGTATCAGTGACAGCTAGTGAAAACATTCGCTTTTGTGCCATATGCTCACCACCCCGCGATCTGCTCTTGTCCGGCCATATCCGCAAGCGCCGCTTCTGCTGCCCGGGCAATGCTGGCAATCTCAGCCGCCCGGCGCGACATGCTACGTGCAAAGCGTTGAACATCAGAGGAATTTTCCGGAAGGAAATAACCATGTAGGCAGTCCGACAGAATCAGCTTGCCCGCCTTACGTTCCGCCTGAATCCGCCGTCTAACTTCCCGCTCGTCTAGATTGGTGAGGGTGGCAAGCTCTGGCAGTTTGATCCCGTTCTCTGCGCCGGGATGAAGCAAGCCAAAAATCTTTAGCACTTTTCCTCCGCTCGTGGTAAAATCACAAGCGGAATGGTTGACTGCAAAATCTTCGTTCCGTGCCTCTGCCGATGCTGCAACATTGGCAGGGGTGCTTCTGTATTTGGGCATTAGCTTTGCTCCTCTCTGGGCTTGCGACTCTCTGTGTCGAGCATCTCTGAAAGAGCCGTAACGTTAATTAAGAATCGATTCCCTGTTTGAATCCCCGGGCAGATACCCGCTGCGACCATGAGGCGTAGCCTGTGCTCTGACAGGATACCTGTTGCGGCCGTCTGGCGAATGGTTTTGAATTCTGGCATAAATTGGTCCCTCCCTTCAACGTTGATTTTCAACGAAAGTCGTTGACTTCTCGGTGTGTTCATGGTATCATGAGTTTGGGATAATTAAAATATCCTACATGTTATCATTTCTGTGCAAATCTGCACGATTTATGACCATTAAATTATCCCACTCGGAGGTAATATGTTTTCTTTTAAGCAAGGTTTCAAAAGGGCACGAAAAAAAACAGGACTATCGCAAGAGGGCTTTGCCTGCAAATATCATTTTTCGCTTCCAACGGTAAAAAAGTGGGAGCAAGGGAAGGCTGTTCCGGATTTTGGGACGCTCTGTACACTTTGTGATATTTTTCAATGTAGCATGGACTATTTGGTCGCCGAGAATGATCTCCCGTCACATGATCTGCAATTCATACACGATGAGATAGGTTTGACTCTGGAAGGCATTGTAAAATTACAAAAAATACGGATGGAAAATAGAGAATACTCTGATATACTCTCAGCGCTTATTATGGATGGGAATTTTGAGTACTTTTTATATCTGTTAGACAAGCGATTTGCATATTCAACACCGGAAATGAATGTGCAGCCTGTTATTAAAAATATCGACGGAGAAGTGCGTTGCGCAAACGCGAAAGAGTACCATGATTCCTTGCGCGAAAGAGAGGTTCACATTTCATTGGATGGTTCGCAAATAATTGCCAAAAAAAAGAATTTAATTGATACACTGATAAGTTCGGCTCTCACAGACAGCATGCAGAATTTGGCGAATGAATACATGGCAATAAAGGAGAATACGGACAATGGCTAACCTTCAGGAACGCCGGGACAAGGCGGGCAAACTGATTTCCTACTCCATCCGCGTCCATCGCGGGCGAGGGGCAGACGGAAAGCAGCTCAAGCCGTGGACGGCGACGTTTGACGTTTCGCCCACGTGGACGGAAAAGGGCGCGCGAAAAAAGGCCGAGGCGTTTGCCGCGACCTTTGAGAAGGAATGCAGAGCGGGCGTCACCACTGACAGCCGCCAGAAGTTTGAGCCGTACTGCGAATATGTAATTGCCATGAAGGAGCAGCGCGGAGCGAAGCACTCCACGATCGTCCGCTATAAGGAGCTGACCGAGCGCATCTATCCGGCTATCGGTCATATCAAGCTGAAAGATCTGCGTGCAGACCATCTGAACAGCTTCTATACGGCGCTCGGAAAGCCGGGGCAGAACAAGCGCACCGGTTCCGGCCTGTCTGCGAAGACCATTCTGGAGCATCACCGGCTGATCTCTACGGTTCTTGACCAGGCGGAGAAGGAAGGCCAGATTCCCTTCAACGTCGCGGCAAAGGCCACACTTCCGAAGATCGCCAAGAAAGAAGTAAACTACTTCCAGCCGGAGCAGATCGCGGCGATCCGCGACGCGCTCAAACAGGAGCCGCTGAAATGGGAAACGCTGACACACCTGTTTCTGCTGACTGGCGCACGGCGCGGGGAATTGCTGGGCCTGAAATGGAGCGCCGTTGACTTTGGGAAGAACCGCGTCCATATCTGCAACAACGTTCTGTATGCCCCGGATCGCGGGATCTATGAGGATACTCCGAAGACGGCCACGTCTGACCGCTATATTACGCTTCCGGCAGAGACAATGCAGCTTCTCCGCACTTATCGCGCATGGCAGAACACCGAGCGGCTGCGGCTGGGCGAATTCTACGAGAATCAGGGCTTTGTCTTCTCGCAGGAGAACGGCAGCCCCATGCACCCGGACAGCGCGACAGACTGGATGAGCAAATTCAGCACCGTCTCCACACATTTTTCCGCCTGTGCTGAAAAGAAATAATATTCCCCCTGTGCGATCTGCGCCAGTTCCTTATCTTCTATTTTCTCAATTGCTTCTGCTGCTTTTCCCGATTGAAAGGCACTTCCAGCTGATATAACCTTTATCAATGAAACTTTTCTACATAATAATTCTGTATATCTGTTAAAATATACGCCTCATAATATTCTACCGGAATCTCCTGATTGTCTTCCAGACAATAGGAAATCGCTTTAATTCTCAATAAAGGCTGACTTTCGTCCCGTTCCAGTAACCGGCTCACCGATGCATCTGCTGTTGTAGCTTCCAGTGTCTGTCTCACCCTGTACATATATGTCCCGTAAAATGAACCAAGCACTTCATATAAAGACCGGTTATTAAAATCAAAAAAATCTAACTTTTCAAATCTTTTTGCCGGTAATACTGCTGTATTTAAACTATACGGAATACCATCTGCATAATAAAGGCTGCGGATTTCAAAAACCTCTTCTCCTTCTTCTATCTGAAGTTTATCTGCCAGATACGCATCTGCTTCTTTTTTTTCTAAAGACAACTGCTTCTTGCCCGGCAACTTTCCTTCATTCCTTACAGCCTCTGTAAAACTATAGATTCTTGATCTTTTCTGATCTGCCAGTTCTCTCACAAAGCAGCCCTTTCCCTTGATCCGGTACAAGATCCCTTCTGCACACAATTCATCAATTGCTTTTCTCACCGTCACACGACTGACTTTATAACACTGGCACATTTCATTCTCGGATTTGATTACCTGATTGGGTTTTAAAATATTATCTTTGATCTGTTCTTTTATCTCTTGCTTGATTATTTCGTATTTGGTCATCTTACTTTCCACCTGTTCGCCATAAAGAATAACTTTGGCTTATCGTTAACGCAAAAAGCCACAGATCTCATACTCACATGAAATCCATGGCCTTCTTGATCTTTTATTATTTTAACATAAAATCCTCTATTTTTGTCCGTTATTATGCAGTTTCTTTTGCAATTTTTCTCCAGTTCAGGAAACCGTATGTGGAGTTGATGAAGTTGATTGTCTTCATAATGATAATCAGCAGTGCAGAGGAATCTCCCTGCATAAATACCATGATCCACATCACAATGGAAAGTGCATTTACAATTGCCCACATTGCCCACTGCTCTGAGAAACGAAGCAGATACAGGAAACTTGCCACAACCGATACGACTGTTGTCAGAGAATCCATAAATGGAAGATTTCCACCCATCCATTTCAGAATCTGCATGTATCCGAGTACTCCGATAATTGTCACTGCTACTGTTGTGAGCATAATCTTTGGTGTCATCGTGCGGAATTTTACTTCTCCACCCTTTGTCATGTTCTTTTTCCATGTGAAGATTGCAATCGCACTGACCGGAATTGAGTAGATTAAGTTGTACATGACCTCACCGTAAAGCGGAATACCCATACAGTTAATCGCATATAATGCACTATTGATAATTGCAAAATACAGACCGGCAACTTTACCTTTTGCTCCAAGTACCAGGTTCAGACTACTTGTCAGCGTCATGACCAGCATAAACAGACTTTCTTTCTGAATTGCCCAGGCTACTGTCTGTACAATCAGTACAAATGCAAGCCATGCTTTTTCTTTCCAGCTCCAATCTGTAAAAAATTCTTTTATTTTATTCATTTTCCCATTCCTCCGAAATCTTCTGAAATTCCTCCAGGTCCATAACCGGTCCGGACGTTCCTACAATTGCTGCTGCCGTACGATTTGCAAGTAATACGGCATCTTCTACTTTCATTCCCTTTGACATTCCTGCAATAATCGCCCCGATATGACTGTCTCCGGCTCCTACAGTGTCCACAACATTGGTCTTAACAGATGCGACCCTTCTCATTTCTTTTCCATCATAGAACAAGGTTCCTTCTGCCCCAAGCGTAACAAATACGAGATTGCCACTCTTCTCATAAAGGGCTCTCACTGCTTCTTCTACATTTTCCTGCTGTGTATAACCCTTTGCTTCTGCTTCATTAATATGTAAGATTGGCTTTAATGCAAAAAGGTTTTCCATTGTTTCAGATTCGATTGCCGTAATCATCGGTCCCGGTGCGAAAAAGATATGCTTTTCTTCCACATTTTCCACTGTTTTCAACCATTGTGAAATGATTTCACCACTTTTTCCACAAACCTGATAGCCTGCGATGTAGATATTCTCATAGTTGTCCATGTCGATTTGCTCAAACCATTCCTTTTTGAAGTGGCATTCCGCTCCCTGCACTGTGATAAATGTTCTTTCTCCATCAGCCTCTACAAGACTCAGGCAATAACCGTTATCCTCTCCCGGTTCTTCAATCATCGGCTCATATCCTTTTTCCTTCATGCCCCTACGGATAATATCTGCAAATGAACCGCTTCCCACCGGCACACACAAATCATGTTCACATTTCAGATTTCTCAATGTGTTGGCAACATTGTACGCACAGCCACCAACTACCGTTTTCGTCTCCTTGCAGGGAATATCCTCCCCACTCTTTGGGAGACGTTCAACCTTCATCATCAGATCAACAATCGCAGCTCCGACTACTAGCGTCCGCATCCCAACAGCTCCCTTCCTTTTTCAAGAATATTGATATACTCCTCAAAATCTGTCTCCGGGTTTTGAACTCTTAAAAGTTCTGTGTACTCTGGATTAATCTTTGAATAACCAACAAATGCCCCACATATAGCTGTTGCCATCGCTCCGATTGTATCTGTGTCACCGCCAAGATTTGCACACATCAGACAACATTTATTTGGATCCTGTGTGTAATATGCAATGGAAACCGCTGCCGGAACAGATTCAATAATTCCAACTCCTGCCCCAATTACATCATAGATTTTCTTAGAAAATGCATCTTCATCGTCTGCATATTCTTTTGCAATCTGAACACCAATCTTTACTCTCTCTGTAAGTCTCGGGCTGAATGTCTCACAACCTTTTTCGTATCCGGCTTCTTCTACAGAAAGAATATCACTTAACACCTGCTCGAAATCATCATTGACAATTGCAGATGCAACACCTTCTGCAATCATAGCTGCTCCGGCGATTGTAACATCACTTGTATGTGTTGCCTTGGAAACTCCGTACACATAATCTATCAGTTCTTTTCTCTGATCTGGTGTAAAGAGGCAGCCGATTGGTGCAATTCTCATAGAACTTCCATTGGATAAAGCTTTGTTCGTTATCGCACTTGCATCTACTCCATCTCGGAAATTCGCCAGTGCAACCTTAGAGGTCGGTCCTAAAATATTATTTTCAAATGCATTCTCTTTTTCAGCCCATTCCAGCATACGCTTTGCTATATCTGAAGCATTTGGCTCATAACCAGTTGCCTTCAATGAATCCAAAAGAACCATTGCCTGTCCAGTATCATCCGTGAACTGAGCTTTATTATAATTAAATGCAACATCATTCTCTTTTGGTCCGTCAATGAATTCTGTGATTTTTCCACCAAAGAATTTTCTTGCCCTTTCTCTGCCCCACAATTCTGCCGGCATTCCCATCGCATCACCAAGTGCCATTCCATATAATGCTCCGGCAATTTTATCTCTTAATTCCATGTTTCTTTGCTCCTTTCAGATACATCTTGATAGTACAACTTGTATTATTTCTTGTTGCATTTATTTTATACATATCGGTTATTTATGTCAATATACTTTCATTTTTTTACAACTTTTCAGCACTTTTGTCAATTTTCATCGTTTTTTGAATAAATACAAGTCTGATTTTTTGTCTAAAATAACAACACCGTATCCGGTACTGTGTTTCTATTTCGTAATCTTCAAAAAAACGCCAGAACCGACATTTGCCGGAACTGGCGTTTCTTAATCCGAGAGCTTATTATACTCCCATTTTATTCTTTTATCATTTTATGAATTATTTTCCTAAGCTGTCACTTTTTTATCTTCCGACTTCTCAAGGAGTTTCTTAATTCCCTGAATTGCTACAAGCACTCCAAGGATTAACAGAAGTACTGCAAAGATAAGCTGCAATGTATTTCCAAAATCCAATCCTGTTGTCATGAATGCCTTTGTAAGTTTTACAATTGTCATTCCAAGTGCCGTAAATGTAACTGCCATCATAAATACCATTGGTCCCCAGAGCATGAATCCCTGACGTTTTGTCTTCTTTAAGAATACTGCGCAGGCTACAAGTGCCAGTACAGATAACAGCTGGTTTGCAGAACCGAACAGTGGCCAGATCTCTGCATATCCGACTTTTGTCAGGAAATAAGCAAGTACCAGTGTAATGATTGTTGCAAAATACTTGTTCGTTACTACCTTTAAGAAAGGACTCATATTCTCATCTTCCACATCTGAATCAATCCAGAACTCCTGGAATGACAGACGTCCGACTCTGGCTACTGAATCCAGAGATGTCAGTGCAAATGCAGATACTGCAAGGTTAATCAGTGTAAATACAAGTGAATGTGGCAAGCCGATGGCTGACAGGAAGTTCGCAATTGCTCCTGCAAAAATCTGTGGCTGAGTGGTCAGTCCCTGTGCTGCTGCCTCACCTTTTCCAAATGATGCAACGGCAATCAATGCCAGAACTGCAAGCATACTTTCCATTAACATGGCACCGAATGAAACCGGAAGCATGTTTTTCTCATTTTTAATCTGCTTGGAAGCAGTACCTGATGATACCAGTGAATGGAATCCTGAAACTGCACCACAAGCGATTGTTACAAACAAGATTGGGAACATATACTGCGGATTTCCATTTGCATCCGGTATCGAGAATGCTGTAAATGCTTCAAGATTACATGCCGGATTTGCAACAAATACGCCAATAACAGCACCAAGGATCATAAAAATCAACAGATAACTGTTCAGATAATCACGAGGCTGAAGTAATGCCCATACAGGTGTTACACTGGCAATTAAAATATAAGCAAAAATAATAAGATGCCATGTACCAAGGCTTACATAGATTGGGAAGTTAAGTCCAAGTGCAATTGCAACTACCAGTAATATAACTGCTACTGCTGTATTTACCCATTTATTAAATTTTGAATATTTCAAGAAAAATCCAAGTGCCACTGCTTCTATGATGAATAACATAGAGGTTGTTGCAACAGCTCCATTTGCCACTACTTTTGTAACTGCTCCTGATTCACTTGTTGCGAATCCATTAAATGTTCCGGCTACGACATCAGCAAATGCTGCGACAACCAGAATACAGAACAGCCAGCAGAATAACAGGAATAATTTCTTACCTAATTTTCCAATGTACTCTTCAATGATGTAACCAATTGTACGGCCTTTGTTCTTTACAGATGCATACATAGATGCGAAATCCTGAACTGCTCCGAAGAATACGCCACCAATTAAGATCCATAAGAGAACCGGAAGCCATCCGAAGATTGCTGCCTGAATTGGTCCGTTGATCGGACCTGCTCCTGCAATTGATGCAAACTGATGACCAAATACTACGTTAGTATCAGCCGGTACATAATCAACTCCGTCTTCTAATTCATACGCCGGAGTTTTCGCATTCGGGTCAATGCCCCATTTGTTTTGGAGATAACGGCCATACAGAAGATAGGCTCCTCCGAGCACTACGATGGCAATTATCATCATAAGTATTCCACTCATAATAATCCCTCTTTCTTTATATTTTGATTATATATTAATCTCAGGAACACCAATCAGCATTTCTGAAATTATTATTGATCTTGCGTATATGTTTCCATACAATAAAAAAACGCCTTCGCTATCCTTTCGGATAACAAAGGCGGATTTATCTTCCGTGGTACCACTTTGTATTACTGCATTTATCACTAACTACAGTCTCTCATCACTGTCATTCTCAAACAGTTTCTTCTGTAACGTGAAGATTACGTCCCTGCTTACTTTAGCTCTGATGTTAAATATGTTAAGTATTTCAGAGGGATGCTCCCGGGTGATATCACAAAATCCGTTCTGTCGCTTCGCACCACCCAACGACTCTCTGAAATCGCGTTCTCTTTTGTGACGTATCCCTTTCACTGCATTTCTTTTCTTTAACTATATTATGTTTTACACTTTTTTGCGTTAAAGCGCAAGAGACTATTTTAACATAATTAACAATAATACAAAGGACTGTTTGTGCAGTTTTTACAATTCTATTTTTTTGATATGGAATCTTGTTATATTTTATTAAATATCTCTACTGCCTTTTGTGCAAAGCGCTTCCCATAAATATTAAAATACTCTTTATAATTTCCCATTCCATTGAACTTTTCCATATTATTATTTACTCCGACCGGTCCAAGATGAATCACTGGCTTTCCACAAGCCATACCGCCTGAATAGCAGAGCATTCCCTTTACCATCTCAATTGTCAAAATAGACTGAATGACCTGAGTTCCGCCACCATGTGTGTACTGCTCTGTTGCAAATGCGCCACCCATTTTCCCCGGAAACTCTAACTCTCCTGCTTTTTCAAACAGCCAATTATGAATCTGCGGTGTCATCTGTGCCATATATGACGGAGAGCCGACTACGATTCCTTTTGCTTCCTTTACAAAATCTTCATCCACTTTTTCAATAGAAAATGCTCTGGCTTCTACTCCTGAGACTTCATTCATACCATCGGCAATCCATTCTGCTGCCTGTTTTGTATTTTCAGTTTCTGAGTGGTAAATAACTGCAAGCTTCATAATAATTTCCTCCATCATTTGTGTATCGGTTTATATAGGTTTCATCCCTTGTTCAAACGCCCCCTCAGAGGTCATGTTGCAAGCGAGATGTATGTTTAGAAGATTAAACGTATTTCTTTATTTCTTCGATCACAATTTTCAAAGCTTTGATCCGGGCATATTTCTTATCTACGGATTCCAGAATATGCCACGGCGCGTATTCTGTGTTCGTCTTTTGAAGCATTTCATTCACCGCAACTTCATATTCATCCCATTTTTCCCGGTTTCTCCAGTCTTCATCGGTAATCTTCCACTGTTTCTCCGGATTATTTTGCCGCTCTTGAAATCTCGCCAACTGGGTATCTTTATCGATCTGTACCCAGAACTTAATAATCACAGCGCCCCAGTCTTTTAATTCTTTTTCGAATTCATTGATTTCATTATAGGCACGCTGCCAGTCATTTTCACTGCAGAATCCTTCCAGGCGCTCTACCATCACTCTGCCGTACCAGGTTCTGTCAAATATCGCAATATGTCCGCTTTTGGGCAGTCTCGTCCAAAAGCGCCACAGATAATGTCTTGCTTTTTCATGCGGTTCCGGGCTGGCAATCGGTTGTACCTCATAACCTCTTGGATCAAGCGCCTCGGTAATTCGTTTGATATTGCCGCCTTTTCCTGCTGCATCCCAGCCTTCATATGTGATAATGACCGGAATCCTTTTCCGATAAAGTTTATTATGCAGTTTTCCTAGTTCTATCTGAAGCTGTTTTAATTCTTTCTTGTATTCTTCGTCATTCAATATTTTGTCTTGCAAATCAATATCTGCAAGACGTGGAATTGGTTCCAGCGGAAATACATTCTGCAAGATTGGCACCGAATGCGCCTGATTCTGCAATGCCACTTCAATGTTGCTCACCAGCGTCTCCATCACCTGCAGCTCTGCCCACTTCTGGTCACTTGCATCAATGATATACCATGGTGCGGAAGATGCATTTGTATCTGACATGTACTTTGAAAATGCCTTTTTGCATTTTTTATAATGTGCATTTTCCCACTGATCGAACAGGGAAACGCGCCATTTTGTATCCTTGCTTTCCAGAAGATCCTGCTCCCGTTCTTTTTGTTCTTTCTTCTCTATCTGCATAAAAAACTTCAAGACAAGATAACCGTTATCTGTCAGTTGTCTTTCAAAATTGCGGACACTTTCTATACGAGAAGCATATTCTTTTTCATCTGTTTTTCCCTCTAAATGCTCTCTGCAGATCTGCTCCAACCAGCCAGAATCCAGGAATGTGAATTTTCCTGCTTCTGGAATCTCCTTAAAAAATCGATATAAAAATGGATATCTTAGTTCCTCATCTGTCGGCTCGGACATTGTCACGACCTTGAAAAAGCGCGGATCAATATTCCGGATCACCTTACCGATCGTGCTTCCCTTTCCGGATGTACCCCAGCCTTCAAAAAGCACAATTACCGGAATTTTATGTTCCTTGATCTTCATCTGTAAATCATACAACTGCTTTCTGGCTGTAGATAAACGTAACTTCATCTCATCCTTTTCCGGCATACGTGCCGGATTCCAATTCGTCAACATATCCGAGTCCTCCTTACCGCTAAATTTCATCCATTACTACGTCATTGATTACATCGTACGCATCTTCAAGTGCATCCAATGCTTCCGTCAAAGTATCCGCTTTCTCCTCAGCTCCCTCCTCCTCATACTGATCCAGCACTTCCACAAGCGCATCTTTTACCTCCTGCAGCGCCTCCATGATTTCCTGCAGATTGCCTTCTCTATTTGCCATTGGTAAAATATTTATAATTTTTCCCATGTTATAATCTCCTTTTCCAGACCTTATAATAACTTTTCCGTCCATTCTTTCTCTTTAAATCCCGTCAACACAAGATTTTCTTTCACGATCAATGGTCGTTTCACAAGCATTCCGTTTGTCGCCAGAAGCCTCAACTGCTCTTCCTCGCTCATGTCAGGAAGCTTGTCTTTTAATTTTTGCTCTTTATAAAGCATACCACTTGTATTAAAAAACTTCTTTAGCGGTAAATCCCCATTCTCATACCACTGCTTCAGCTCTTCGTAAGTTGGATTCTCCTCCACAATGTGACGCTCCTCATAAGAAATGTGATTGGCATCCAGCCATTTCTTTGCCTTCTGGCAAGTAGAACATTTTGGATAATATAAAAATAACATCTTTTCAATCCCTCCGTAATAATTTTTACTTATTTTTGCTTCTTTCCCAGCTGCCAAAATGCCACCGCACTTGCCGCTGCTACATTTAATGAATCAACGTCATGTGACATCGGAATCTTGACTGAGTAATCACACATCTCAATTGTCCTATCCATCAAACCTTCGCCCTCGGTTCCAAGAATAATTGCCAGCTTCTCTTCCTGCATAAGTTCCGGATTGTCGATTCCGACCGAATCATCTGTCAGCGCAAGCGCTGCAGTCTTATAACCCATTTCCCGAAGTTCTGTAATCGCCTGCCTGGGCCAAAGTATCTCCCGCTGGCAACGCATTTCATTATTGTCCTGAATAAATGTCCACGGAATCTGAAAAACCGTTCCCATACTGACTCTTGAGGCTCTCCTGTAAAGTGGATCACTGCATCCCTTTGTCAGTATAATGCCATCCATATTCAGTGCCGCCGCCGAACGGAAAATCGCCCCCACATTAGTAGGATTCACGACATTTTCCAGAATAACTATTCTTCTGGCATCCCGGCAGATCTCTCTCATGGAAGGAAGTGTCGGTCTCTTCATGGCACAGAGCATTCCTCTGGTCAACTTGTAACCGGTCAGCTGGGCAAGTACCTGAAAAGGTGCGGTATATACCGGAATATCTCCACATTTCGCCAGTGCTTCCATGGCTTCTCCCTTTATATCCTTATCCTCTGCCAGCACAGAAACAGGCTCACAACCTGCGCCCAATGCCCTGGTTACCACCTTGGGGCTTTCTGCAATAAAAAGCCCACCATTTGGCTCATAATAATGCAGAAGCTGACTCTCTGTAAGTCTGGCGTAGATATCCAGTTCCGGTATATTAAGATCTGTGATCTTTATGATGTTATTCATTCTCTGTAGCTGTCCTCCATGTTTATGCCCTGTTTCTCAGTGCTTTCTTTCTGTATGTTCATCTTTCTACAAGCATACCATACCTTAAGGGAGATTTACAGGACTATGTAAAAAGTTCCTGGTCTGTCTATACGTTTTATGAAAAAAGAACTAAAGCTCTATCTATTGCATATAACTATTGAATGTTTTATATGTTCATGATAGCATATCTATTGAGAATAAATTTCATAATTGTAAGGATATTGAACAGTTATAAAATTTTAATTTATATAATTTCACAAAGGAGGATGTATGA
>OLQA01002052.1_pt1 | contig 16536 bp, 9 predicted proteins | sample 1673151 | NCBI WGS metagenome assembly OLQA01 (sample SAMEA3136760, study PRJEB25190) | human gut metagenome | biome: human gut; feature: human-associated habitat; material: faeces | place: Austria | collected 2013 | reverse complement strand
GACAAGTGCGCGCACTTACGGACGCAAACAGACCCATTTGCGTCCGTAAGTGCGCAGGATCGTCGTTTCGGCGCGAACATATGAACGCAAATCACCTCCAGTGAGCATCGCATCGGCCAGTTGGCTCTTCCAGCGCTCCAATAAGTAAGGTAAGTTAACAAATAGCGGAAAACTTCCGCGAGACAGTGTTGTCGCGACGGGGAAAAATCACTGTTCTTTGAGGGGATTTGCACAGGTTTTTTCACGCATACCCATTGGTATATGGCGAAAATTTCTATTTTCCTTGGAAATTAATAATGTTAACAACACACGTTCTTGTATTTTGTTAAAAGTGTTATCATAGAAAAATGAGACGCGCGTGTCGGGCTTCCGTCATGCGTATCCGCTCAAGGTTAAACCTTAGTGCTCCATGATGAAGGTAAGGAAATATGAGAAAACGAGTGGTTTCAGTGGCCCTTGCGGTTGCACTCGCTGTCGCCCCACTGGGGGTGGGCAGCACAGCGTCCGCCGCGCCGCTTTCTGCAAGTGATTTGCAGACTCTCGCGCTCCGTTCAGCGGCTAGCTCCAATGACGCGAACGCCAACGATGTCGCCACCGTCGCGGACGATGCTGCCGTGAACGGCTGGACGATTGACCGCAACACCGCCAAAGGCGGCGAAATTCTTGCAGCCGGCACTGGCGATTATGCGGGATGGACTCATTTCAAGTCCACCTCCGCCAACGGCAATGCCACCAGCAGCAGTGGCTATCCGGCTGTCGCCATTAGCGGCAAGACGATTGACCTGACTCGGGCTGGAGAGTTCTCCATCAAGGTCAAGTCCCCGCAGGCTGGTTCCGCGAACCGTTTTGGCTTCTACCTCGGCTACAAGGATCCGGGCAACGCCCTGTTCCTGGGCTATGACAAGGGGGGCTGGTTCTGGCAGAAGTATGTCGGCGGCAATGGCGATTGGTACAACGGCACACGTGTCGCTGCCCCTGCCGCGAACGCTGAAATCACCGTCAACGTCTCCTGGACTGCCGCCAAGGTTGCCACGCTGACTATTGACGGACAGAAGGCGTTCGATGTGGATTACTCCTCGATGACCGCGCTGACCAACAAGCTCGCCATGAAGGCCGGCTCTTACTCCGGCACCAGCGAAGTCACTGATGTCTACTTCAAAAACTTCACCGTGGGTGAAGTCGCCAAGCACAACGTGACCGGCAAGGTCGTCGACGCCAGCGGCGCCGCCATCGCCGGCGCCGAAGTCGTCACCGGCAAGAACTCCGCCACCACCGCGGCGGACGGCACCTTCACCCTCACCGGCCTCGCCGCCGGCGACTACACGCTGACCGTGTCCGCCGAAGGCTACGATGACGCCATCAAGACCGTCACCGTCGCTGATGGCAATGCCTCAGTCGGCAACATCACGCTGAACAAGTCGGCCGAAGTCGCCACTGAGACGCTCTCCACCGCCGCCATGGACGTGCGCGTGAAGAAGAACTTCCCGTCCGTGTACGACTACACGATGAAGAAGTTCGGCGGCAAGATCATGTACGGCCAGCCGAAGGACGTGCGCGTCATCACCATCAACGGCACCGACGTGACGCTGAAGGACTCCGACGTGACCTTCAAGAAGGTCAGCGCGACCGAGGCCCAGTACACGCTGAACGTCAAGAGCGGCAACAAGATCAACGCGGTCGTCACCGTGCAGATCAAGGTCGTCGACAATACGCTCAAGCTCAACGTCACCAAGATCGTGAACAAGGCGGATGACGCCAAGACCGAGGCCGAGGAGAACCCGGTCCAGACGATTGCGTTCCCGAACCAGAGCCTCATCTCCGTGCGCTCCGGTCAGGACGGCGCCCAGTTCACCGGCGCCCGCATGTCGTCCGACACTGCCAGGCCCGGTGACACCAACTTCGGCATCACCGCCGACACCACGGTCGGCAATGCGAACGACTACACCTACGGCTTCGTCTCGGGCAATGGCCTGAGCGCCGGCCTGTGGTCCAACTCCGAGCACGACGGCACCACCGTCGGCAACACCGTCGCCGGCGGTGCGAGGAACACCCGCGTGCTCACCTCCACCCAGAAGGTCGGCAAGGCCACCTCCTTCGGTCTGGGCACTGCGCCGTGGTACTACCACCGCGTCGTGACCGACACGAAGAAGCGCACCTACACCGTCGAAGAGACCGACATGCCGAAGATGGCCGTCGCCATCGCTGGTGACGAGAACGAGGACGGCACGGTCAACTGGGAAGATGGCGCGATCGCATACCGCGACATCATGAACAACCCATATAAGTCCGAGGAAGTGCCCGAGCTGGTCGCATGGCGCATCGCCATGAACTTCGGCTCCCAGGCGCAGAACCCGTTCCTGACCACGCTTGACAACGTCAAGAAGGTCGCCCTCAACACCGACGGCCTCGGCCAGTCCGTGCTGCTCAAGGGCTACGGCAACGAAGGCCACGACTCCGGCCATCCGGACTACGGCGACATCAACACCCGCGCCGGCGGCGCCGCGGACATGAACACCCTGATGGAGAAGGGCACCGAGTACGGCGCCCGCTTCGGCGTGCACGTCAACGCGTCCGAAATGTACCCGGAAGCCAAGGCCTTCAGCGAGGACATGGTGCGTCGCAACTCCAGTGGCGGCCTGAGCTACGGCTGGAACTGGCTGGATCAGGGCATCGGCATCGACGGCGTCTACGATCTCGCCTCCGGCATGCGCAAGTCCCGCTTCGCTGACCTCAAGAGCAAGGTCGGCGACAACATGGACTTCATCTACCTCGACGTGTGGGGCAACAACACCTCCGGTGCCGAGGACTCGTGGGAAACCCGCAAGATGAGCCAAATGATCAACCAGAACGGCTGGCGTATGACCACCGAATGGGGTGCCGGCAACGAGTATGACGCAACCTTCCAGCACTGGGCCGCCGACCTTACCTACGGTGGTTCCGGCATGAAGGGCGAGAATTCTCAGGTCATGCGCTTCCTGCGCAACCACCAGAAGGACAGCTGGGTCGGCGACTACCCGTCGTACGGCCAGGCCGCGAACGCCCCGCTGCTCGGCGGCTACAGCATGAAGGACTTCGAAGGCTGGCAGGGACGCAACGACTACGCCGCGTACATCAGGAACCTGTACACGCACGATGTGTCCACCAAGTTCATCCAGCACTTCAAGGTCGTCCGCTGGGTCAACAGCCCGCTCGACGCCACCTCCGTGAAGGATGCCTCCGTCAACAACGGCAACGAGCAGATCACGCTGAAGGACGACCACGGCAACGTCGTCGTCCTGTCCCGTGGCTCCAACGACACCAACAACGGCGCGTACCGCAACCGCACCATCACGCTCAACGGCATCACCGTGGCGTCCGGCGCGGTCTCCCCGGGCAACAGCAACACCGTCAAGGGCACTGAGTCCTACCTGCTGCCGTGGCTGTGGGACGTGAACACCGGCAAGCTCGTCAAGTCCTCCGATGAGAAGCTGTACCACTGGAATACCCAGGGCGGCACCACCGAGTGGACCCTGCCGAAGGATTGGCAGAACCTCGCCTCCGTCAAGGTGTACCAGCTCACCGACCAGGGCAAGACCAACGAGAAGACCGTCGCCGTCTCCGGCGGCAAGATCTCGCTGACCGCCGAGGCCGAGACCCCGTACGTCGTGACCAAGGGCTCCGAGAAGCAGATCTCCGTCAAGTGGAGCGAAGGCATGCACGTCGTGGACGCCGGCTTCAACGGCGGCCAGAACACCCTCAAGGACAACTGGGCCGTCTCCGGCACCGGCAAGGCCGAAGTCGAAGGCACCAACAACGCCATGCTGCGCCTGACCGGTGACGTGAAGGTCTCCCAGAAGCTCACCGACCTGACCGCGGGCAAGCGTTACGCGATCTACGTGGGCGTGGACAACCGCACCAACTCCCCGGCCAAGATCACCGTGACCAACGGCACCAAGGTCCTCGCCACCAACGAGACCGGCAAGTCGATCGCCAAGAACTACATCAAGGCGTACGGCCACAACACGTACTCGAACACTGAAGGCGGCAGCAGCTACTTCCAGAACATGTACGTGTGGTTCGTGGCTCCGGAAAGCGGCGACGTCAAGGTGACGCTCTCGCACTCCGGCGCCTGCGACAACACTGACCATGTGTACTTCGATGACGTGCGCGTGCTTGAGAACGGTTACAAGGGCCTGACGCTCAACGCTGACGGCACCCTGAAGACGCTCACCAACGACTTCGAGGACAATGCCCAGGGCATCTGGCCGTTCGTGGTCTCCGGCTCCGAAGGCGTCGAGGACAACCGTATCCACCTGTCCGAGCTGCATGCCCCGTTCACGCAGGCCGGCTGGGATGTCAAGAAGATGGACGACGTGCTCGACGGCAAGTGGTCCGTCAAGGCCAACGGCCTGATCCAGAAGGGCACGCTGATCTACCAGACGATCCCGCAGAACGTCAAGCTGGAACCGGGCGAGACCTACAAGGTGTCGTTCAAGTACCAGTCCGGCTCCGACGACATCTACGCCATCGCCACCGGTGACGGCGAGTACAACGCCAGCACCGTCAAGCTCACCAACCTGAAGAAGGCCCTGGGCGAGGACGGCACGGCCGAGTTCGAGATCACCGGTTCCATCACCGGTGACAGCTGGTTCGGCATCTACTCGACCTCCACCGCTCCCGACCTGCAGAACACGTCCGATTCCGCCGCCGCCTTCGGTGGCTACAAGGACTTCGTCCTCGATGACCTGAAGGTCGAGCACGTGGCATCCGCCGAGCGCACCAAGGCCGACGCCGAGGCCAAGCTCAAGGAAGTCAAGGACACCTACAACGGCAAGAGCGGCGACTACTCCGCCGAAGTCTGGACCACGTACGTGAACACGGTGGCCGAGATCGAGGCGCTCATCGCCAAGGATAAGCCCGACTACACCACCGCCTACAACAAGGCTGTGGCGCTGGCCGAGTACATGAAGAACGCACCGGGCGACGACTCGAACGATGCGTACGACGTGGCGACCGACGCCTACACCGTCGAGGCGGGCAGCCAGCAGGCACTGTCGGGCGGCAATGAGGGCCCGGCAAGCCTCGCCCAGGACGGCAATGCCGGCACCCACTGGCACACCTCCTGGAGCGCCAACGCAGTGTCCGCCGGTACCGCCTGGTATCAGTTCAACCTGAACGAGCCGACGACCATCGACGGCCTGCGCTACATGGCCCGCAGCGGCAGCGCGAACGCGAACGGCAAGATCAAGAAGTACAAGATTACGCTGACGCTGTCCGACGGCACCACCAAGGACGTCGTCACCAATGGCACGTTCACCACGACCAGCGGTGTCTGGCAGAAGGTCAAGTTCGACGCGGTCAAGAACGTCACCAAGGTGCGCATCACCGCTCTCGAAACCGCGGGACAGTCCGCGGGCGAGGTGAACACGTACGCCTCCGCTGCCGAGCTGCGTGTCACCACGGTTCGCGACGTGCCGAGCACCGAGGTCAAGGTCAACAAGTGCGATCTGCAGAACCTGTACGATGACGCTTCCGCCCTGACCGAGGCCACCTACACCGCCGACACCTGGAAGGTGCTCGTCGCCAAGCGCGACGCCGCCAAGAAGGTGCTGGACGACGAGAACGCCACCGCGTACGACGTGGCTCTCGCCTACCAGAACCTGAAGGACGCCATCGCCGCTCTGGAAGAGCGCGTGGACACCTCCAAGCTCGCCGGCCTGGTCGCCGATGCCGAGAAGCTCAAGGAATCCGCGTACACCAAGGATTCGTGGGCCGCGTTCAAGAAGGCTCTGGATGCCGCCAAGGCCGTCCTGAACAATGCGAACGCCACCAAGGCTGACGTCGATGCCGCGTATAACGCGCTGAACGCCGCGATGAAGGCCCTGAAGCCCGCCTCCTCCAAGCCGACTCCGAACCCGGAGACGACCGACAAGAGCAAGCTGCAGGCCACCATCGATCAGGCCAAGGCCCTGGATCTGAGCGGTTACACGAAGAAGTCCGCCCAGGCCGTGCGTGACGCCCTCGCCAAGGCCCAGAGCGTCCTCGCCGATGACAACGCCACCCAGGCTGACATCGACGCCGCGCAGAAGGCCCTCGCCGACGCGATCGCCGCACTGGAGAAGGCCGATGCCAACGGCAACGCCATCTCCAAGACGGGTGCGAACGTCGCCGTCATCGGCATGGCCGGCATGATGCTGGTCGCCGCCGCTGGCGCGGTGTTCATCGCCCGCAAGCGCGCCGAGTGATATAAGTAAATAGAAATAGGGAGGTCGCCCTGTGGCGGCCTCCCTATTTTGTGTTCAATCCGTTATGGATGGCCAGGACCGCGTCATTCTGCCCCCGCCAGCGGGGGGCAAATATGTAGTCCCTTGTTTTATATTTCAGGCGTAGATGTTTCTCGGGCGCATGTCCTCCGGCAGGCCCTCCAGCAGTGTCGCCACGGAGCCTTCCTCGAAGACGGAGCGGATGCCTGCGGCCAGCAGCGGCGCCACCGACAGCACGGTCATGTTATCCAGGCGCTTCTCCTGTGGCACTGGCACAGTGTCCATCAGGATGATTTCGCGGGCGCCGCAATCGCGCAGGCGCTCCACGGCCGGGCCAGACAGCAGACCATGCGTGGCGACCAGAGTCACCGAGGCGGCGCCGGAGCTGCGCAGCGTGCGCACGGCCTCGCAGATTGTGCCGGCAGTGTCGATCATGTCGTCCACCACCACGCAGTCGCGCCCCTGCACGTCGCCGATGATGCCATGCGCTTCGGCATGGTTCGGGCGCGTGATGTCGCGAGTCTTGTGGATGAACGCGAGCGGGAGCCCGCCCAGCTTGGCGGCCCACTGCTCGGAAACTTTGATGCGGCCGGCGTCGGGGGAGACGATCGTCGCCTTGTCCATAGGCACGTGGCTGCGCACGTAGTCGATCAGCACGGGCATGGCGGTCAAATGGTCGACCGGGCCGTCGAAGAAGCCCTGCTCCTGCGCGGCATGCAGGTCGACGGTGACCAGACGGTTCGCCCCCGCGGTGCGGAACAGGTCGAACATCAGGCGTGCGGTGATCGGCTCGCGGCCCTGATGCTTCTTGTCCTGACGGGAGTAGCCGAGGAACGGTGCCACGACGGTGATGGACTTGGCGGAGGCGCGCTTGAGGGCGTCGATCATCAGCAGTTGCTCCATCACCCACTTGTTGATCGGGTTGGTGTGGCACTGCAGCACAAACACGTCGGCGCCTCGAACCGGCTCCGCGAACCGCACATACATCTCACCGTTGGCGAAGTCGTATGCGGTGGTGGGCAGCACGTTGATGCCGAGATATTGAGCCACTTCATTGGCAAGCTCAGGATATGCGCGGCCCGTCACCAAGGCCAGTCGCTTATCGGGTGTGCCCTCAAGGATCGCCGACATGTTTTTCCGCTCTTTCCGTCGATAGTTTCGTTACCGTTCACCGTGGTGATACGTTGCCGTACACAAACCTTATCCAATATACAAGAACCCGCCGTCCCAAGAGGAACGGCGGGTTGCGATGCTCACGGATTCTTCCACTTACGGCACGGTGCGCGCAGCAGGTGCCCCGTGCCGGGCGAAATCATTCCGATCAGTCGTCGTCCAGCGTGATGTCCAGCTTGTCGCCGTCCAGCGTGAACTGCCCGCTGATGCTGAAGCTGGTGGAACTGTCCGTCGGCTCCCAGGAGTCGTCATAGTCCTTGTACTCGTACGCCACCTCGGCTTCGCCGCCGTACACGTAGAAGCTGCCCGAGTCGATGCTGAGGTCATCAGTGGTGACGGTCGGGTATTCGGTGATGTTCCACGCGATGTTGCGGTAGTCGTCATCGGAACCGTACATGCTGAACGGGCAGCCTTCAGGCTGTGCATCCGTGGACTTGGCGCAGGTATCCAGCTTGTCCTTGATCTTCGCGTTGATCTCGTCTGCCAGAGCGTCGGTCGGCTCGGCAGAGATCGAGGCGGAGGATTCGGAGGAGGTGGTCAGCGTCGTCGAATCCGCGGTCAGATACTTCGACGTGACCGGTTCCACCGTGTACGAGCCCGGATACACCTTGAAGGTGTAGGTGCCGGAATCGGATGCTGTGGCGTTCTTCGCGCCGACCTTGACACCGTTGACGGTGAAGTTGGTGATGGCCGGTGACGCGTAGACGGAGATCTCCTTGACCAGCGGCGTCGTGATGTTCCAGTTCTTGAAGATCAGGAACTTGGATCCGTTCGGCGCGACCGTCAGAATGTCGGTCATGGACTTGCCGCCCAGCGTGTACGAGATCCGCATCGTGCGGGAGCCGTCCGCGTTGTCGGTGGCGGAGATGATGCGCTGGTTGCTGATCGTGGTCTTGTCGCCCTTGGAAGCCGCATTGGTGAGCAGCGTGCGCTTGCCGTTGGCGACCTGCGGGTCGGAGATGCCGTTGGCCTTGTCATAGTCGCCGGACGCGATGGCCGACAGGTAGCTCTTCGCGGTGTTATCGGCGCTGAACACGGTGGAGTTGACCACTGCGTAAGCGATACCGAGCAGGGCAAGCACGCCGACGATGGCGCTGATGATGATGGCCAGCTTCTTCTGCTGCGGGGTCATGGCCTTGGCTGCAGTCGGGGCGGCGGGAGCAGCCACCGGAACGGGGGCGACAGGTGCAGCTGCAGGAGCGGCAGGAGCGCCGGCAGGAACTTGGACAGTCGGGGCACCACCTTGGGCCTGAAAGGCCGCGGCGTCGGTGCCGGCAGCGGGAACCCCCTGAACCGGAGCACCGGGAACCGGAACGCCCTGAACGGGAACGCCCTGAACCGGGATGCCAGCTGCGGGTGCGGTCGGCGCTCCGGTGCCGGCGCCAGGCTGTCCGCCGAAGGACTGCTGCGGGCCTGTGTAGCCGGCGGCCGCGGCGACCTGTGACGGGAAGCGACCAAAGTGCGCTCCGCATGCCGCCGCATACGCGGTGACCTCGGCGGGCGTCGGGCGGACCGTGCCGCCGACGAACAGCTTCCATGCGCCGCCCATCGACAGCACCATGGCCGGGCCGAATGTCAGCGCCACCACCTCGATCAGGAACGACCATACGGCCGCGACGAGGAAGTACCATGCCGCGATGTTCAGCGACACGTCAGAGGTATCGGACTGCATGGTGTAACCCAGCGTCACGGACGTGAACAGGAACGTGACGATCAGCCAGATCACCAGCGTGGCGACCGGAGACTTCCACGAGTGCTGCCATCCCGCATATGCCGGATCATAGATGTTGCGGGCCGCGGCGCGCAACGCAATGTAGAACGTGGTGATAAGGAACACCACGAATACCAGCCACAGCTGCCACGGTGCGCTGATGGAGCCGACGTACTGGTTCGAGAAGCCGAACAGCGACAGGTTAGCGATATTACCGCTGGCCGTGATGCCGACCGCGCCGAACGAGCCGAGCGCGAACGTCAGGAACGAAAGGTACGGCAGCAGAATCGGGAACAGCATGAACATCTGGCCGTTGTGCAGGCTGCTGGACAGCATGATCAGGCAAATGAAGCCGATCACCGTGAACACGACCGCGTAGATGAACGCCGCGTCAAGCAGCGTGCGCACGAAGCCGCGCGTGCGGTGAGCCCACTTCCAGGCCGCGGTGAACACGTTGTTGGAATCCGAGGCGTACTGGGCGAGCAGATAGCCGAAGAACGCGCCGATCGCGGCGAGCAGCAGCGTCATGAAATACGTACGGGCGGAGACGCCGGTCAGGATGGCCTTGGCCTGAATGCCGCCCATGCTGCCCATGCTGCCGGCTCCCAGCGTCAGCGGGAAGATCGCGGCGAGAATCAGATAGACGAATCCCATCACGACGCCGACGATGACGCTGCTGACGATGCCGGTCCACTTGAACCGGATGGCGAACTTACGCGCGAACCAGTATGCGCCGAACGCGGTGCCGAGAACCAGCGCCACGCCGGAAAGACCGACAGGCATCCATAGATGGCCGGACACGCCGAAGGACGACATGGAGAGGTTGCCTCCGGTGATGTTGGGCGACAGTTGACCGGATACGCCCAGAACCATCACCAGAATCAGGAACTGGAAGAAGTTCGGCGTCACCGTGCCGGAACCGCTGGCGTCACTCATCATGTCGGACAGGCCGGGGACCATGCTCAGCTTGGACGCCCATGATGAGCCGGCCGACAAGAAGAAGATGGAGCCGATCAGGGCCAGCGCCATCGCGCCGATTAAGCCGAAGGCAAGGCTGATTGCGGCGGTCTGCAGCGAACGCGCGGAGAACAGCTCCTTGAACATCGGGTTGGGGACGAACTGCTGCGGAGCGCCGGGCTGAACCGGGGCGCCGGGTGCGCCGGGGGTAACGGGGACAGGTGCGCCGGGGACGGGAGCACCAGGCGCGGGCGCAGCAAAAGTGCCGGGAGCCGGTGCTGCAGCCGCAACAGGTGCGGCGGCGGGAACTTCTCCGGCCGGAGCGGCGACTGGCACTTCTGCCGCCGGGACGGGAGCTGCAGGAGCTTCTTGTGCGGGGACTGGTTCGGGAACCGCCGGGAAGGCCGGCTCGGCCGCGGGCTGTTCCGCGCCGGGGAATGCGGGTGCCGGCTCGGGCTGCGGTGCCGCGGCCTGTGGGGCCGGTACGGGTTCGGGGAATGCGGCGACGGGAGCGGGTGCTTCCGGCTGAGGCGTGGCTGCGGTGCCGTGTGGAGCGGTGCCGAGCACGGTCGAATCTTCGACGTTGTCGTTGCTGTTTGCTGCGGCGACCGCGAGCGTCTGCCCGCATTGCGTGCAGAATCGTGCGGCGCTGGACAGCGTGGCGCCGCAGTGAGGACATATCATAACAAGCCCCTTTCTTGGTTTGCTCTTCCCTCCTTATTGTATAGTCGCCACGTCATCTTCAGCATCTTATTCGCGGTATTTGGGCGGGGTATATAAGGTATGTTTTCGCCCCCATCGGGCAGGTAATCCGATATCCGATAGGGGCGAAAACATGCCAATGCATTCTCTGTGCCTGTGGCGTCATCTGTCCATGAATACGTTGCCGTTGGCGGCGAGGCATGCCAGCACTTCCGGTTTCTTCATGTCATACGTCGTGTTGACGGTCTCTCCGGGAGCGGCATGACCCATTGCGTTCGCCTCCTTCTCGTATTGTTCGACGGTGTAGGATTTCGGCACCAGCCCGGCGCGCTTAAGGCAATCAACTGCTCCCTCCTCATGAGACGCATACAGATTGGGATTGCCGACTTGTGCCATATACAACGCGTCCACCGAATCCACGGTGGCGATTCCACACGCGTTCAAGTCCTTGGCCTTTTTCTGGATGTAGTCAAGGTCATCGGCTTTATCTGAAGGAAGTATGTCTCCCTGCGGCTGCTGGATGCCGTTGGAGTAAGTTTTCAGTGTCGGCCTCGGATAGCCCTTGTCTTGGACGCACGTGATGTATCGGCTCCATGCGGCCTTGTAATCGGACAGACTTATTTTGCCGCTTGTCGCGGCCTTGCGCAGTGTCGCTTTCTGCGCGGGGTCCATTCCGGAGTCCTGGCCGAGCAGCTGCGTCGCATAAGCCTGCAAAGATGAGGCGAGACGGTTCCCGCCCGAGCCGGAATCCGTTGCTTGGTTCGTGTTCTGTGCCGTGCCGCATCCGCACAGCATCGCAATGGAAAGCGTAATGACGGCGATGACGGCGATGGCCATCGTCACCGTACGACGGGATGCCGGAATATGCCCCATTCTTACTCCTCTTACTCCGATATGCGTTATCTCAACGTATGAGAATGTCTTTTTGCCAACGGGTGACACTCTTCCCCGTGACAGCACTATTGTTTGCCATGCGTATCCACAAATGCGGTCCTGGTTTCGGCGAACTCATGGTCGCATCTTTGTATTGATAGATCACAAAACCATGCAAGTTCCCGGTGTAGTACGCATTTCTATACGGCCAAGTGCCGGACACAGCTCCACTTCCGGCGAATTGCATATCCCCAAGTGCGCTACCGCTTGTCCAGCATCCAGCGTTCTTGTTTGTGCATCCCCTTGTTACGGTGATGGCGTTGACATTCATGGATGAAGGAGGAATCACGTTTAGAAGTTTGCCGGTCGATGGTTCTATGACTGCTACAGAGCCGGGCTTGGCCATGATGATTTTGCTGCCGTCTGCATCAGTGACGACTTCATATGTGGAGTCAAAGCCAGAAGCCTGCTTGGGTGACATCGATACGAACGATGCGGCGAGAGTCAGCAAAACAGCCAACAATGTTATCTGGAGCCTTTGGTTGCCGACATGATAATCTCCTCTTCGAAATTTCGTCAGTCTTCAAATTATATATCTAAAAAGACATCTCGGTCAAATGGTTGCGGACGTCATTTGGTGTCCGTATCGCAGTATATTTGCAGGGGGAATGCTGTCATGCAGTGTAACGTTGAGCGCAGGATAGTCATGAGGAGAGATTATGCGGTGTTCCCGTTGTGGTGCGAATGTCGTTGAGGGCGATAGATTCTGCGAGAACTGCGGGGCGCCCGTAGCCGTGCAGGCGGGTTCCGTGTGCCCGGTGTGCGGTCAGCAGTCGGAACCCGGCATGCGGTTCTGCCAGCAGTGCGGTGCCGAGCTGTCCGCCGGCCCGCAGCCCGCGCAGCCGGTGCCGACCGCCCAGCCGGTGCCTCCTGCACAGCCTTATCAGGCTGTTCAGCAGTACGCGGGACAATACGGTGCCGCCCAGCCCGGTGCCGTCTTCCCGCCGCAGGCCGTGCAGCCGCCAGCCCAACCGTCACGGCCTGGAGAGTCCGCCGGCAAGGGCAAGAAGAAGACCGCGCTGATCGTCGGCATCATCATCGCCGTACTCGTCGTGGCGCTTGCCGCCGGATTCGGCGTCTGGTGGTTCATGCTGCGTGATTCCGGCACCCAATCGGCTCAGACGCAGTCGACATCCCAGCAGAGCGGCAAGACCAAGTCCGGCGACAGCAAAGCCGCGAAAGACGACAAGCCCTGCACCGCTGCGCCCGATGCCGAGCTGAGTTCCGTCGACCACAGTGACACCAATCTCGTCGCGCAGCTGCAGCTCACCTCCAACTGCGCGTCGACGAAGGACGGCGACACGGCGGAGTTCAAGGAATCCGACGTCAAGGTCAGCATCAAGGACGATGATGGCAATGTCATCGCCTCGGCCGTCTTCGACTTCTCCAAGCAGCCGGTCAAGTTCAATGGCGAGACGGCCAACGTCGCGCTCGAATTCACCACGAGGCAGTACTGGCGCCCGTACGACCAGATCGAGACCGGCAGCGCCGAGGTCATCCTGCAGACCGGTCAGAGCGGCACCGGCGAGGCGGGCAGTGCGGACGGCGACGCGTTGGCAGGCTCCGACATCGACAGCGAGGACGCCGAGCGGTACGCGCAGCTTGCGTTGAGCTGGCAGCTCAAGCATGACGAATCCGCCGCATCCCGCTTCTACACCACCTACACCACGCAGCTGTCCAGCAAGAAAAACGACATGAAGGCCGACGGCAAGACCTGGCATTACGTGGACATCTACGAGCAGTTCCTGCAGCAGCGCATCAAGCACAAGAACGCGATCCTGATCTGGTCCGGCGATTACCCGACGTACACGAAGGCCGACGCTTCGACCGCGTATTACGTGATCCTGTCGGGTGATACGGTCGACTCGGTGAAGGCCGGCGACGCATGGTGCAAGTCGAACGGCTATGGTGCCGCGGATTGCGCGGTCGTGGATTTGCAGTAGGACGGATTACCCCCAGTCGCTTCGCGACAGCCCCCGCAAGCTGTCGCGGGCATGGCGTAGCTTAGAGAAGTTGCTGTTTTCAGCAGCGCGTATACACACTCCTGCCATGGATAGTCCATGGCCGACTAGTCCGAAGGAGGTGGGTGATGTCTGCGCATAAGTACGAACTGATGTTCATTGCCGATCCTGAGCTGGATGAGCGCGGTCTGAAGAAGTTGACCGAGCAGTATCTGGAGCTCGTCACCAAGGAAGGTGGTTCCGTCGAGAACACCGATATTTGGGGACGTCGCAAGCTCGCTTACGAGATTGACGGCAAGACCGAAGGCAACTACGTGGTGGTCAACTACACGACCACTCCCGAGGTCAGCGCCGAGCTCGATCGTGTGCTCAACCTGAACGAATCCGTCGTCCGCACGAAGATTCTTCGTAAAGACGCCAAGTAAGCCGTATGAGTTTCTGATTGTTCGCGACTCGCTGAACCAAAGGTAAGAAGGTAAGTCATGGCAGGCGAAACCATCATCACCGTGGTGGGCAACCTCACGGCAGATCCCGAACTGAGGACCACGGGAAACGGCGCTTCCGTCGCCAGTTTCACCATCGCCTCTACCGCGCGTACCTACAATCGCAACACCGGGCAGTTCGAGGACGGCAATGCGCTGTTCATGCGCTGCTCCGCCTGGCGCGATCTCGCCGAGCATTGCGCCAGCACGCTGTCCAAAGGCATGCGTGTCATCGCGCAGGGGCGTCTCCAGCAGCGCTCGTATCAGGCGCAGGACGGCTCGAACCGCACCGTCATCGAGATGACGATTGATGAGATCGGCCCGTCGCTACGTTACGCGACCGCGCAGGTCACGCGCACGTCCAGCGGCAACGGCCAAGGCGGATTCGCCGGCCGTGGCAATGGCGGCAATGGCGGATTCAACGCCGGTCAGGGCAATGGCGGCGGTTTCGGCGGCAACGCCGGCGGCTACCAGGGTGGCCGTGGCAATGGCGGCTTCAGCGGTGGCTATCAGGGTGGCGGCAATGGCGGCTACCAGGGTGGCGCGTCCGCTGCGGGCAACGCCGGCCAGAGCGCCGCGCCCGCGACCAGATACGGCAGGTGCAGTGCGTGCAGCAGGGCCAGCCACACCGGGAAGAACATGGCCTTGGACAGCGTCAGATAATCATACGCGCCCAGCCACTGCCCGGCTGTGATATGGTTGGCCGCGCGGAACATCAGCTCGTCGTCCAGCGGCGCACCGCCCACCCAGATGTACGCCTGCTGAAAGCCCGTCAGCGCCAGACGCAGGCAGACCAGCAGGGCGCAGAGCACCCAGAAAGCGCGGCGGGACAGCCGCGGGCGAAAATGCTTCATCGGTAACTTCCTCATGCGTTATTTTTGCAGCTTCTCAATGCTTTCCACAAGATATTTCTGCTGCCTGAACGTCAGATTTAAGAGCAGCGACAGATACTTGACGATGATGGTCAGCACGGCGAACAGCCCCGCAAACCCGACAGTGATGACGAACATCGTCGTCGTCCAGCCCTCTACCGGGTGGCCGGTGGCGAAGATGATGAGGGTATAGATCAGCTCGGCCAGCGCCAGCGCCATCATGCAGAGCGTGACGGTCACGCTGGCCTTGAAGCCGAAGTTCGTGTAGAGCGTCAGGCTGTCCAGGGCCAGATTGAACCGGCCCTTCTGCTTAACGGTCAGCTGGCCGTCAAATTCCAGATCGACCATCCGTAAGCCGCTGGCCGCGTAGGCCGCCTTGCGGTAGGGCAGGTGCGTGCTGGACGCATGGACGCGGTTGATGGCGCGGCGCGTCACCAGACGGAACGCGTCGGTGCGCAGGCGGTAGGCGCTCTGGGAGTGGGCGTTGAACACCTTATAAAACAGGCTGCTGCCGCCGCGCACGGTGCGCGGGCAGACCGACACAATATCGCTGCCGTCCAGCGCCGCCCTGTATGCCTGCATAATAAGCGTCGGCGCGTAGCAGAGCTCGGTGGAGTCGAACTCATAGACATAGTCGCCGATGGCGGCATCGAGGCCGGCGTTCATGGCGTCCTCGAGCCCGTGGTAGATGCTCATGTGCAAAATCGTCAGCGGGGCGTCCTGCTCCCTGCCCCAGGCGCGCAGCTGTTTGACCGTGTCGTCGGTGCAGGCGTCGTCCACGACGACCAGCTCATATTGTTTAAAGTTGGCGTCCAGCTCTGCGGCCACCGTGCGGCAGAACTCCACGGCGCGCGCGCCGTCGTTGTGCAGGTAAACGACTGCCGAAATAAAATTGTTGTCTTTAAGCATCATACATCCAATACCTCGTCCAGGTCGTATACCGTGTTGATCTTGCCGGATAAGACGCTGATGAAGGTGGGGCTCTCGGATAATGCCCGGATCACGGTAGGTCTCGAATCATCGATCTCCGAAGCCTTCAGGATCGGCTTCATGGAGAACAGTGACTTCTCATAACTGAAGCTATATTCTTCCCGCAGATACTTTCTCGCCAGCGTAGACATATACTCCCATGCACTCTCCGGTCTGCCGGGACAGTCGTTGCAATTCCCCAGCCAGCCGCCTCTGCAGATATTGCCGTCCGCCCCCACGCAGGAGAACTGCGGTGTAGCATCGTAGCTTGTCTTATGCGGTGTAAAAGTCACCGAAGTCAGGGAATGATATCCCGTCCTGCCGAAAGGCATAATGGAGAAAAACGGTCCATCCATTACTGTAAATCCGATGTCCCTGAGCTTGTCACCTGTTTTGCACAGGATGATCTCACATAATTCATACTTCAGTCCGAAGGGTTCTGCCGTGACTCCCTTTACCTTTTCCAGCACCTGATTCACGGAAGCGTAAGTGGCATTCAGCACAAACGGTGCCCGGTATACCTCTCTATGGCCC
>OLQA01002043.1_pt1 | contig 16578 bp, 14 predicted proteins | sample 1673151 | NCBI WGS metagenome assembly OLQA01 (sample SAMEA3136760, study PRJEB25190) | human gut metagenome | biome: human gut; feature: human-associated habitat; material: faeces | place: Austria | collected 2013 | reverse complement strand
TTACGGGTGATGCTACAATTTATAGTGCGGCTGCCACTTCCTCTCAATTGACAACTCCAGCGTTTGACAATGCTCCGGAAGGAACTAATATTGTAGGAATCTATACATGGCTCAAATCATCAGGGAGTTTCACTATGTTGGAGGTGGATTCTGAAGGCAATGAAATCAATTATGGCAGTGGAGAATCTGTTGCTACGACTCCGGCTCCGACTTATAGATTGACCGTAGGTGGTAGCCCGTTCACGGTTGCGAAAGACGGATTATATTATGTAGCTTTTAATAAGGCTGATAATCAGCTCACGGTTATCCCTACTGATTTTGGTATTATTGGTGATGCAACTCCTCAGCAGTGGAATGATGAAACTGCTATGGCGGGTGCTTTGAATGAAGCTCAGGCTACTGTGGAGTATACTATAAAAGATGTAACACTGGATAAGAAAGAAATGAAGTTCCGTTACTTGCATAATTGGGGCGTGGATATTCCTTATCAAGGGGCAACAGTGAAGATGCACTCAAATATGGGAGCCGTCGCAAAAGGTGCTATTTCCGAGGCATTCAGTGAATGTAAAGGTGGAGGGGATAACTTTACTGTAGGTAAAGCTGGCATTTATGATGTTACATTGAAACTGGATTTACGCACCGGTGTTTTTTCTGCTCAGGCTATTTGTACGGCAGAAGACACTTCAAGTGCTACGTTACCCGAAAAGATGTTTGTTGTTGGTGCACCATGGGATTGGAAGTGGGAAAATGCACCGGAAATGATACCGGTACATAGTCACGATGGTATGTTCTGGGGAATCTATTATATTGAAGCAGGTCAAGGCGTTAAGTTCAATAATGAAATGAGCTGGGATACTGGTGACAACTTTGGAGCTGAAAACGAAGAACCCAAAGGGTATGGCGAATATCCGGCAGGTGGAGCTAATTTGGTAATCAGTACATCAGGTTATTATCAGATAGTAGTGATATGTACACTTTCTGCGGATAAGAAGAGCATAAACAGAAAGATTGTTCTTTCTGAACCGGAGCCTTACTTGATTGGTGATGCAGCAGCTGGTGGATGGGATGCTCAGTTGGCAGATGTTGATAAATTCAAATTGAATGCAGAAGGTGAGTATGTGTCTCCGGTATGCAAAGAAGGGAATTTGCGTATGTGTGTAAAATTGGAGAACTGCGATTGGTGGCAAACTGAATTTAATGTTTTTGATGGCAAGATTCTATTCCGCGGTAAAGGCAATGATCAGGATGCCGTTAAGGTAGCTGCCGGACAAACAGTGAAGTTAAACTTCAAGGACAATACCGGGAGTATTCAGTAAGAACAATGTGCTGAAAGAATATAAAGTATTATAATGAAAAGGGCTGCAGGTGAAGTGCGCCCCAAAAGTTGGACAGGTTAAACATTAACCGGTTATAGAAAGAGTTCGGTATTGTACCGGACTCTTTCCATTTAACCGGGACTTTATTCTTTTATAAGTATGTTCTTTTATTTCTTTTATATTATCGGTATCTGTCATTAGCTTCGCTCAAAACCTCTTCTGATTATTTCATCAAGGTATAGTCAGAGCGTAGCGAAGAATCTACTTTCTTTATGAATACGCAGAGAAGAGATTCTTCGCTACGCTGAATACGGATAGTATAAGCTAATTATGGCGACATACTTGGTTTATAATCAGTACTTATAAGAAAACTTGAGAGATAATTGCATTGTTTGTGATGCAGTATTTGCTCAAGATTCAGCTCAGCCCCGACAAAAAGTTGAGCGCACTTTTACCCTCATGCCCTCATAATGTGCTGCATCCCTTTGTCCATCGGGCATACAGCTATGAGGGTAACCATGAGGGCAGCATGAGGGTAAGGCGTTACTCTCATAGCGTATCGTCCGCTCGCTTCGTGGCATCCGGGAAAAACAATGGCAAGAAAGATGTATACCCCTTTGCTTTCTATGCTGAATCACAGAGGTTTGTCGTGTTGAAGCACCTTGTCTGTCAACGGCTCACTATGGTGGGCTTTCTTGTTCATATGGGCAGGGCTGACGCATTAAAAATATTTCATTGATAAAAGTTCACAAAGAAGTTCATCATCCCATCCAGCAGCCTTTCTTTTTCCTTTCACGCTTCCCTTTCTTTCATTTTTCTTAATGACCATCAGTGCTATTTTATTCATAAGTGAAACATTCTGTGCCGCATTGCCCGTTTTTCTGCCTGCGTCTTCATTAAAGGAGACATCCAATTGCCAATGTAGATTGTTCTCAATAGCCCAATGTGCCCGTATGGCTTCTGCTATTCTTTGAGGCTCAAGTCCCAATGAAGTGATATAGAACCTATGGTTTACAGTCGTCTCGCCTGTCGTCCTGATGGTTCTTTGCGAGGAGATTCTCACAACTGCCTTCAATCCCTTCCAATCCTTTAACATCCCGGTTAACGCCTGGCAACTGTACACAAGACACTCACGGCGTTCGTGTCTGCCATGAGCCTCTTCCTCCGTTATGTATTTGCCGTATCTGGTGGCATAATAAGCCTTGTTGACATCTATATTCTTCTTGTCCAAATCATCGAACCATCCTTTGACTGTATTATAAAGATTCCGATGGTTTTCTTTAAGAGCCAGGACATAATCCGCCCCACACTCTATTATCTTTTTGGCAATATCCGTTTGACAGCCCATTGCATCAATGGTTACAAGGCATCCGGTTAAGTCCAATGCTTCCAGCAACAAGGGGATAGCCACAATCTCGTTATGTTTCTCATTGACTTTCAGTTGTCCAAGGCTGATTCCATTAGCTGTAGCCCAGGCACTGACCATATGGAGCTTAAATCCGGGATTCCCGGCGGGGTGGGAAGAGGTACACTTGCTGGCACCACGGATGGTCTTGCCGTCAATGGCCACGACACCCTCATATTTCTCACAAATCTCAAACATCCAGTGCCGGAAAATACGTTCGAAATACTCAGGGTTCAGAGCGCTGAAAAAGCGGTTGAAGGTATCATGGCTGGGGATGGATTCCAATCCGGGAAGACGCTCGCGGAAAAAGTCAATCTTGGCATTGCCGAAATCCTCTATCTCATACCAGGACTCCGCGCCACATATGACAGCAGCCATGGCGATATAAACGATGGCATCGGCAGAATGTACACGTTTTCTGTCAATACGAGGGTCATTGATTTGTTTACAGATACTAAATATTGCCATTGTTCTTGTCAACTTATGTTTCTTAATTGCTTATAAAGATAAGGATTTTAGATGATGTATGAAAGCGTTTTGTCTATTAGTTATCAAGCATATAAAGTATGCTTTTAATAGAATTATAATAGTTACTATGTTTGTAAATGCTGAAAATATTCGCTTGTCGGGACGGGTGGTCCCGCCCCTTGCCGCTGGGCGCTCCCCGACCAATGAATTTTAGATAAAGTAAAATAGGCGCAATAATTGAATTACTAAATTTGTAATTGACAAGATTCAATATTCAGTAATTAAAACTATTACACCTATGGTGCAAAGAAAAGAATTAAATTTTGAAGGTCAAAATATCTATATAGGTATTGACGTTCATTTGAAGACTTGGCATGTGTCAATCCTCACCGAATCCGGTTGCTTGAAAAAGCACAGCCAGCAGTCTTCCGCCCAAGCGCTCTTTGAACATTTGAAGAAACATTATCCCAACGGTAATTATCTGTCCGCTTATGAGGCCGGTTTCAGTGGCTTCTCCACTTATTATTCATTGTTGGATTTTGGTATAGAATGTCTTCCGGTTCATGCTGCCGATATTCCGACGGGACAATACGAATCCGTGATGAAAACAGATGCCATTGACTCCACCAAAATAGCGAGGGCTTTGAAGTCCGGTCTGCTTCGGGGTATTTACATCCCTAAGAAAGAGGTTCTTGATGACCGTAACGTCATGCGTTTGCGTATAACTTTGAAACGGCAACTTTCCGGTTACAAGTCACGAGTGAAGCACCTGCTTTATAATAACGGAGTTATTTATCCTGAATGTTTTCAAAACTCAAAGTCTCATTGGTCGAAACGCTATCTTAAATGGGTACATGAAGATGTACAACTGTTATCAGAAAGTCGAAATTCACTGGATCTGTTGTTGAGACAAGTGGAGTTGTTTCGTAAGAGTCTCCTTGAGATTACCCGTCTGGTACGTACGTTATCCCGTAACGGGCGTTATGGGGAAGCATACGAGAACATCGTCTCCATTCCCGGTATTGGTATGATTACAGGCATGTGCCTTTTGACAGAGATAGGTGACATTCACCGCTTCCGTAATGAAAGACAATTCGCCTCCTATCTGGGACTGGTACCTACAAGCCATAGCAGCGGTGAAAAGACAAGTCACGGCGAGATGACGTTCAGAGGAAATAAGCGGCTTGGCCCTTTACTGGTGGAGAGCGCCTTGGTAGCCATACGGCAAGACAGGGCATTGGCCGCTGCCTACGGAGAGTATTGCAAGCGTATGTTGCCGCAAGAGGCGATAATCCGCATAACCCGTAAATTGTCAAACAGAATACTGATTATACTCAAAAGTGGAAAAAAGTATGAGCATGACAGATGTTACTGACAGAAAATATAAAAGAGCCCTTCAGGCAAATTTCAACCGGGACGACTCCTGCATAAATTATGATGAACCTTCAAGGTTGCATCTCTAAATAGATTGTTGCGTCCTACCTATTATTCTGAAGAAGTAAATTGTTGGCTGCATACATTGTGGTACAACTTATAGAAGTTTGTCTAATAGGGCTTTTATTTAATTTTAAACGACACAAGGCTTACGGCTTTGGGTTAGTTCATAGGTTGTGGCTTTAGTCGCAATCGGGATGAATATTGTTTCTTTTTGTGAACTCAAAAAACGTAAGTGATTGATTTATAAAGTTAATAACAAATAAAAAGGTATTCAATTATTAGGAATACAACATAGAAAATATTTATGGTAAAAACTATAATGCGTCAGCCCTGTAGGACTACCTCTAGCCCGACTCTTCTCGACTAAATATACAACCATAGGTTTTGACCTCAACGCCAAGCGCGTCGAGGCACTCATGGCGGGACACGATGCCACACTAGAGGTCTCCGACGAACTTCTCCAGTCTGCCTTGGACAACGGATTTCGCTGCACCTCAGACATTGAGGAGATACGCTCCTGCAACTTCTACGTCGTAGCCGTGCCGACCCCCGTAGATGAGAACCATAACCCAGACTTGGCACCCCTTATTGGAGCCAGCACAACCATCGGTAAGGTGATCTCCAAGGGCGACGTCGTGGTCTACGAGAGTACCGTCTATCCAGGCGTCACGGAGGACGAATGTATACCAGTCGTCGAGCAAGTGTCGGGACTTAAGCTCAACGTGGACTTCTACGCAGGTTATAGCCCTGAGCGTATCAACCCAGGCGACAAGCAGCATACCGTAGAGCATATCAAGAAGGTCACCTCAGGCTCCACACCCGAGGTGGGGGAGTATGTCAACGCTGTTTACAGCTCCGTCATCACCGCTGGTACCCACCTAGCATCTAGCATCAAGGTAGCTGAGGCGGCGAAGGTTATTGAGAACTCACAGAGAGATATCAACATAGCTTTTGTCAATGAGTTGGCGAAGATCTTCGATCGTATGGGTATCGACACGCTAGAGGTGCTAGAAGCTGCTGGCACGAAGTGGAACTTCTTGCCCTTCCGCCCAGGACTTGTCGGCGGACACTGCATCGGTGTCGATCCTTACTACTTAGCTCAGTGTGCGCAGCGTTATGGCTACAATCCTGAGATCATCCTCGCTGGTCGGCGTATGAACGACGGCATGGGTGCTTATGTCGCTGAGCAGGTGGTCAAGCTGATGCTCAAGCGGGGTATACAGGTGCTGAACTCTAACGTGCTGGTGCTAGGCTTTACCTTCAAGGAGAATTGTCCCGATGTGCGCAACACGAAGGTGATCGACATCGTCAAGACGCTCCAAGAGTACAATGTCAACGTCACCATCCACGACCCCTGGGCCAATCCCGAGATCGCACAGCGTGAGTATGGTGTGGAGATACAGAACGAACTCCCCGCCGACCGCTACGATGCGGTCATACTAGCCGTCTCCCACAGAGAGTTCGAGGGTCTCGACCTCGACAAACTCAAGGCTGACAACGCCGTCGTCTACGACGTCAAGTCATTCCTCCCGCCCCACGCCTACGACCAGCGACTGTAACACGAACTGAGCCACTCTATATTATGAAGATCGCTATAGCTGACCGCAAAGGCAGTTTTTCAGACTACTGGATCAAGTACTGCGAAGAGCACAGTATTTCCTACAAAGTTGTGAATCCTTATGATACAGACATTGTAGAGCAGGTGAGTGATTGCGATGCGTTTATGTGGCATCACCATCATGCCAACTTTAGAGATACCCTCTTTGCTAAGCAACTTCTATTCTCCCTCGAGCAGGCTGGCAAGGTCGTCTTCCCCAACTTTAGAACGGGCTGGCATTTTGATGATAAGCTAGGACAAAAGTACCTTTTTGAGGCTTTAGGGGTTCGAGCTGCTAAGTCATGGGTATTCTATGATAAGAAGAGTGCCTATGAGTGGATTGAGACGACAGACTTCCCCAAGGTGTTTAAACTAAGAGGAGGAGCTGGTTCGGCTAATGTAAGATTAGCTAGAAATAAGAGACAGGCAAAGGCGTTCGTTCGTAAAGCTTTGCGCCGAGGCTTTGCATCTAGCAACCCTCTCTTTTCAGCAAAAACGCAATGGCAAAACTTCGTCAAGGGACAAGGTCGGTTTTACGATGTTGCTAAGTATATAGGGCTATATCTATTCCCTGGACTGAATGGGGGTAGGCGTATGCCTCGACAAAAAGGCTATGCCTACTTTCAGGAGTTCATCCCCAATGACGGGTTTGATCTACGAGTTATAGTCATTGGTAATAAAGCATTTGCCATTAGAAGAGAAACGCGGCAAGATGATTTCAGAGCTTCTGGTAGCGGAGAAATATCATACGAAAGGGAACTGTTCAATGAGCAATTGATTCAATTGGCTTTTGAAATAAACCAACAGATTAAGTCTCAGTGTTTGGCTCTTGATTTTGTCAAGGACATGAAAACTGGTCAGCTCTATGCTGTGGAGATTTCTTATGGTTATTCGGTCGATGGATATTTAAGGTGTCCAGGGTATTGGACAAGCGATCTTTTATGGCATGAGGAACATTTTGATAGCTGTGGCTGGATGGTAGAAGAAGTGATGACGGAAATTGATTCTCAAAAGCAATTCTAGAACCTGTGAAATACTACTCTCTCATCTATAAGGCTAGTGCTATCTTGTACCCTGTATATTGGAGGCTAAAGTGCTTGTTCCCGCATGTGACCTTTTTCGGGATACCTATCATAACTAAAGATCGTGAGGCTCAAATCAATATTGGAATCGGAACATTGATAAACTCTAGAAACCGAGGGTATCACATCAATATGCATAGTCCATGCAAACTAATGGCGGATAAGAGAGGTAGCCAAATAACCATTGGTAGAAATTGCCGTATTCACGGAACTTCGATTCATGCGGAAAAAAAGATTTTGATAGGCGATCGAGTGCTGATAGCGGCTAATACACAAATAATGGATAGCAATGGTCATGAGACTTCATTCGATCAGCCCGTATTACGACTTTCGAAAAGGGACGAGCCTAAAGATGTTATTATTGGGAATGACGTTTGGATTGGTGCTAACGTCATTGTTATGAAAGGCACACAGATCGGCGATAATGTTGTCATTCAGGCTGGTTCTATCATACTCCCTCATAGTGTGTTCCCAAGTAACAGCTTAGTTGGAGGTAATCCAGCAAAGGTGATTAAGAGCTTCTCAAATTGATAGGTTGAATGTTAAAACCGCCACTTACTGTTAGAGTACTGCGTATCGCAAATCCTCAAGAAGTGGCATATAAGGCAAGTAATCGTGATACAATCAAGAATAAAGGAAGCTCTTAGTAAGGATAATAAGGTTGTTGCTGGCAACTTCCTCTCCCTCTTTCTTCTGAAGGGGATAGACTTTCTTATTCCGCTCCTCACATTGCCCTATTTGCTCAGAGTGATCGGGAATGATGGATATGGGCAGGTTATGTTTGCCCTTGCATTGATTAGCTATTTCCTAGGGTTAGTTGATTATTCATTTGTCCTTACAGGAACAAGGTTTGTAGCGACCAACAAAGGATCCAAAAATCGCCTGCAGTATATCTATACGGTGGTTAACTCGACAAGGTTGTTTCTCTGTCTTGTTTCGTCTGTACTCATTGTTGGTCTAGTCTTCAGTATTCCTTCGTTTAGAGAGTATTCTACGCTCTATTTGCTATTTACACCGATGATATGGGGGGAAGCCCTCCTCTCTGATTGGATGTATCAAGGAGTAGAGCGAATGAAGTACATTGCTATTCTAAACACAGGAATTCGTCTCATATTTCTCATAGCTGTTTTTGCCTTTATTCATGGGCAAGAAGACCTTTGGGTGTATCCTCTCTCTCTCTCAGTAGCCTATATAGCGAGTGCTTTCATTAGTCACAGGTTGTTACGACGACTGCTCGGGTTGAAGTTCAGACTATGTCGCTTTAAGCATATCTCAAAGAGGCTAAGGGTAGACTTCCCAATCTTTATAAACCAGTTTGTGCCAACCCTATACAATAACACGAGTGGATTTATACTTGGATTGGTTGCGCCCATATCAATGGTTGGAATCTATTCTGCTATCAAGAAGGTGGCAGATATCTTCGTGACCCTAACAGATCTCTTTACAAGAGCGATATTCCCAAACATTGTACGTAATCAGCAGAAGTTCAATCGCTACAGTAGGGGGATGATAGCGATAGGACTCCTCTACTGTCTACTCCCCGTTGTCTTCGCTAAGCTTGTTTTTCTCTATCTAAATATGCCCTTAGAAGGGAATTTGGCTATCTTGGCAACACTAATGGCCGGTGTCTTTGGAATTGTCCTCTATGATGTGTACGGTGTCAACTTCTTTATAGCTAGAGGGCAAGATAAGGTTGTCATGAGAAATACACTTATAGCATCTCTCGTAGGGTTAATCCTAGCATATCCCTTGATTGGCTACCTAGGAATAATCGGCGCTTCCATAAACTTAACGCTATCAAGACTCTTAATGGGGATGGGGATGTTTATTAGATACTCCATAAAAAAACAGTCAAACCAAAGGCTCGTCGGAGTATGAAAAAGAGATTTGCATCTCTTATTTGTAGCACCTTATGGATGTCTGTCTTAGGTCGTTAATTGAATAATCCTGCCCAATAAATAGAAGATCACCAGCAGTATGGAATCCCAACTCTCATTTATTTCTGTCGCAGACGTTTTGTCTCTTGTCTTCTTCTTGGGGATAGCTCTTTTACTCTGCAAAAGGGTTCGCGGAGGTAAAAGACTCTTTTCCTTACTTACGCTACTTCATTTTGCTATGACCTTGTTCTACTATTTTTATAGTCTAAGGGGTGGTGATAGCACACGATATTATTTGATCACTCTTGAATTTCAAGGAGACTGGATTGACATCCTTGATCTTCAATTCGCCACGAGCAGTATCTATTTTATTTGTTTCCCCCTAGTACACTTATTTGGACTTCACTACTTTGGGAGCTTCATCATATTCTCTATTATAGGTTTAATTGGCTGGACTCTTATTTTAGAAGTTGCTCTAGATCTAGTCAAACCTTTTAGAACAAGCCGATGGATGTATCTACTACTTCTACCACAGCTTCACTTCTGGACCTGTGCCATCGGTAAGGACTCGGTCTGCTTCTTGCTTATATCTCTGATTATTTATGCTTGGCACTTCAAGAGACCATTGTGGCTCATGTTGTTAGCGATAGTACCTCTAGCTATAATCAGAGTCCACGTAGCAGGGGTTGTTGCAGTCGCTTTTCTTCTTGCTGCACTGCTATCAAAAAGGAGGTATAAGCTGTTTACCAAAGCCTTTATTATGGCTGTTTCTGTTGTCGGTCTTATATTCGCCTTTGATAGGTTTCTTGAAACAACCAATTCAGAAAACGTCTTGGAAGTAGCTAGTTATGCAGAGAGCTTTACCGAAACTTATAGTGATACTGGATCATTTGTGGATTTAAGTAATTCTCCAATCATTGTCAAGATGGGAGCTTACCTATTTCGTCCATTGTTCTTTGATGCTAGAAACGTTTTGACCCTTGAAGCTTCCGTTGAGAATCTTCTTTGGATTGCGTTTGTTTTCACAATGCTAGCCTTGCTTTTCAAGCGCAAAAAACGCTTTTCGATAGATTGGGGACAGCTCGGGTTCCCACTCTTATCAGCCCTGTTCCTCCTAGTAGGACTTTCTTATGGTTTGTCTAACCTAGGTATTGCAATGCGCCAAAAGACTATGATATTTCCATTCCTATTGTATGGATTGTTATACCTAACGACACTAAGTCGCACATCAGATGTACGTATTAAGGGTATATCCGAACTCAGACGATCTGTATGAAAGAATCGTCCTCTCTTTGATCAAGAACTAGAGCACAGGAGCATCGACAACTTTATCGCAAATATAGAACTAGCAGTAAACAAATGAAATACTTAGTACGCTTAGATGATGCCTGTCCCACGATGCATAGGGACCGATGGAAGAAAGTACTCTCTACTCTTGATTTTTATAGAGTTAAGCCACTGATAGGTGTGATCCCTTGCTGTCAGGATCCCAAGATGACCTATATGGAGGCAGAAGATGAAGACTCCTTCTGGAATAGAGTCAAAGAGTGGCAATGTAAGGGATACACAATAGCTTTGCATGGCTATGACCACTGCTACATTAGTGCTTGTGCAGGGATAAACCCAGTAAATTCTAATAGTGAATTTGCAGGTGTTCCCATTGAGGAGCAAAAAAAGAAGCTACGGCAAGGCTACAATATAATGAAGGAGCATGGAGTTGTCCCGAGGTGGTTTTTTGCTCCTTCACACACATACGATGACAATACACTTATAGCTCTTAGAGAAGAGACTAGCATTCGGATGATCTCCGATACAATTGCGCTAAAGCCTTATAAGAAAGACGAATTTACTTATTATCCAGTACAAAGTGGGCATTTCTTTACTCCTCCACTTAATGGCGTGTGGACTTTCTGCCTTCACCCATCTATAATGTCGGAACAAGAGATCCTAAGTGTTGAGCAATTCATAAGGGATAATCAAGAAAAGTTCGATAGCTTTGACTCTGACGATATTAAAGTACAGAGGAGGAAGAGCTGTGTTGACAAATTGCTATCTTACGGGTACTTTACATATAGGAAGCTCCGAGCAAGATAAACACTTCTTTACTATGAGACAGATATTACTGATCCTACCGACAGACTCTTTGAAAGGTGGCGCAGAGACGGTACTGCATCTCATTGCAAAAGAGCTTGCGACAGATAGTGATACGCAGATAACCGTTGCTTTCTTGACAGGCAAGGTATACCATGGCTGGGATCGTTTGGGAGAACTGCCAAATGTATCGCTCATCTTCACTCAGTCACAAAGCGTGTGGCGCGGTATGCCCAAACTTATACTAAACCTCATACGTCTTCGTGGGCGCAAGTTTGATATCTGCTTTACTTCACATACCGATATGACAGGAGTTGCTGGGCTATTGAAGCGACTTCACTTGCTCTCTATCCAAACTTTGGTGGCTCGTGAGAGTTGCTCCGTCTTTTTGAGGTATAAGAGACCTCCTCTTCGCTTCAGGATACATCACGCCTTGGGATACCCTGCCGTCAATCTATTGATCTGCCAAACGCAAACGATGAAGGAGCAGTTTATCCAAGGAGCTCCTCAATTAGCCAAGCGTATTCAAGCGATTGAAGTACTGCCCAATCCGATTGATCTAGCACAGATCAGCGATGCGGCTCAAAAGAGTGTGCAGACATGCTTATCCCCCTCATATCGCTATATCGTGGCAGCAGGTAGACTAATCCCTATCAAAGGATATGATCTGCTGATCAAAGCTTTTTCCTTACTTCACAAGGAGCCTCAATTTGAAGATACTCGACTCGTAATCCTAGGAGAGGGTGCAAGTCGTCAGACCTTAGAAAGACTCATACAGGAGCTACAATTAGAGCATGCAGTAGAGCTGAGGGGGAATGTGGAGAATGTCTATCTCTACTTCCGTCAGGCTACACTATGTGTCGTCTCTTCGCTACTGGAGGGCTTCCCCAATGTGCTCTTGCAGATGATGAGCCAGTGTGATCGTGTCGTCTCTACCCTCTGTGCAGGAGGTATTGATACGATAGATGGGGTCTTAACCTGCCCCCCCAATCAGGTCTCATCTCTATATAAGGTGATGAAAGAGTCGCTGGAAGAGGAATCTGCAGCTGAGAATCGACCATTATTTAACCGAGAGCTAAACGAAAGGTCGATTACGCTCTTTATGCAGAAAATGAATGCCTTAATAGAGAGACTCAAGTAGAACTGACGTATATAACCTCGTTTTTGGTCATGCAAGCGAAGACAACAGAGAAGATTAAGATCCTGAGAGTGGTAACGAGTTCGATCTCTTTTAAGTTGATAGATGGACAAGCTCAGTTTATGCAGCAGCAGGGTTACCAAGTCATCACAGCCTCAGGGGGACCCTTCCCGAAGGAAGAGATACCACAACTAAAAGGAGTGCGATTTATTCCACAGCCTCACCTAGTCAGACCTATTAGTATCAAAGAGGATCTCTTAGCTCTCCGAGATATGATCCGGCTCATTCGCAAAGAGCGCCCTGACATCATACACTCTCATACACCTAAGGCTGGACTGATGGGTATGCTGGCTGGCTGGTTGTGCCGTGTGCCTATACGCATACATACTGTGGCGGGGTTACCATTGCTTGTTCATAGAGGATTCAAGCGCAAGGTCTTAAACTTGGTTGAGCGAATTACTTATAGATGCGCCACCTATGTCTATCCGAACTCACATAAGTTACGAGACACAATTATCTCTCTAAGGCTAGCCTCACCAGACAAGCTAAGAGTAATCGGAGATGGGAGTTCCAACGGAATTAATGTGCAGCACTTCTGCAAGGAGCTATTTGCCGAAGAGCTTGTCGACCCTATCCGCAAGCAGCTGGGAGGGGGCTTCACCTTTATCTTTGTAGGACGGATCGTGAGGGATAAGGGGATCTGTGAACTTGTCGAGGCGTTCACTCGTCTGCAGCAAGAGCATCCCGATGCTCGATTGCTACTTGTGGGCGACTTCGAGCAGGAACTCGATCCACTATCTGATGTTGTCTATCATATGATACAGAGTAACCCAGCTATCAACTGTGCTGGGTGGCAAGATGATGTGCGCCCTTGGTTTGCTGCGGCGGATGCACTAGCTTTCCCCTCTTATCGGGAGGGCTTTCCCAATGTTGTGATGCAAGCTGGTGCTATGGGTCTCCCCTGCGTTGTCTCCGACATTAATGGTTGTAACGAAATCATCATAGAGGGAGAGAATGGGCTGATCATACCATCTCACGATGCTGCAGCACTATATCAGGCCATGAAGCGTATGATTGAGGATAAAGCTCTCTACACGCATTGCCAGCAGAACGCTCGCCCTCTAATTGCCTCTCGCTATAAGCAGGAGGATGTATGGCAGGCAACGCTGGAGATGTATCGAAGCTTGACAGGGGATGATAAGTAGCCACTTCGCGTAGATTTTAGACTATAACAGTTTACCCTGGAAGCGTTATCTTTGTAGAGGCTCGAGCCTGCCTAATAACGAATATGATCTATAGAAAGTATATCAAGCGCATATTGGACTTCATAGGAGCTCTCATTATGCTGATTGTGCTGTCGCCATTGCTACTGGTAGTGACGGTGTGGCTGCACTTTGCCAATAAGGGTGCAGGAGCGTTTTTCACGCAGGAACGTCCAGGCAAGGATGAGCGAATCTTTAAGCTCTACAAGTTCAAAAGTATGACCGAAGAGCGAGATGCGGAGGGTAATCTGCTCCCCGATGGGAAGCGGCTTACGTCTGTTGGTCGCTTCATTCGCAAGACCTCGCTCGATGAGCTACCTCAGCTATGGAATGTCCTTAAGGGGGATATGAGCTTCATCGGACCACGACCGCTCTTGGTACAGTATCTACCACTATATAGTGCATCACAGCGGCGCCGCCACGAAGTGAGGCCTGGCATTACGGGCTGGGCGCAAGTGTCTGGTCGTAATGCGATAAGCTGGGAGAGAAAGTTCGCCCTGGACGTTTGGTACGTAGATCATCTCTCTTTTCGTCTTGACTGTATTATTATATGGCGTACCGTCGTCAAGGTCTTAAGAAGAGAGGGGATCAGCTCTGCTAGCTGTGACACCATGGAGCCATTTGAAGGATAGAGAGACTATGAAGGATATTGTAATAATCGGAGCTGGAGGACTGGGGCGAGAGATCTTAGGACTTATACAATCTATCAATAAGGAGGAGCCTCGGTGGCGTGTCAAGGGATTTTACGATGATGGTGCGGAATGCGGGAAACTTATTCATGGACTGCCCATATTGGGCAAGGTGGAGGCTCTCAACGCTCAGCAAGAGGCTCTTGATGTAGCAATCGCTATTGGCGACTCAAACACAAGACGCAAAGTCTATGACGGACTTAACAAGCAGCACCTCTCATTTCCTGCGCTGATCAGCCCCGATGCTACGATCCTAGACGAGGAGAGTGTCTCTATTGGTGAGGGCGTTCTCTGCTGTGCTGGAACAATCCTCACTTGTGATATAACTATTGGAGCTTTTACGCTGCTGAACCTGTGCTGTACGGTCGGGCATGACGCTGTCATAGAGCCTTTCTGCTCTTTTATGCCTTCAGTAAACATCTCTGGGGAGACTCATATCGGAGCGGAAGTCTACATGGGTACAAGCTCTTCGATCATCAATCGTGTCTCCATAGGAAAAAACTCAACGATAGGAGCAGGAGCTGTAGTGACAAAAGACATTCCCGCAGACTGCGTTGCTGTGGGGTGTCCCGCTCGTCCTATCAAGTTCAAGTCGTAGATAGGGCGGTTAGCTGTTGGCGATTAGCTGTTAGCTGTTGGCGATTGGGGCGATTGGCTGTTGATGGGCTAAAAGCTAACGGCCAAAAGCCAAAAGCTAATCTCTAGAGATTCCCTCTCGAGGGGGCTTGGAATAAGCCCCTTTTTCATTACATTTGTAGGCAATTAAATCAGAGCTAACAGGTATGGGACAGAAGATTTGGCTCTCACTCGCTGAGATGGGAGGACGAGAGCAGGAGTTTATACAAGAGGCGTTTGACACCAACTGGGTGGTGCCTCTGGGACCCAATGTGAATGGCTTCGAGGAGGACTTGACGCGTTACCTGGGAGTGCCGGGCAAGCATGTCGTAGCACTCAGTGCCGGCACAGCTGCACTGCACTTAGGGCTGGTCATGCTGGGTGTGGGGCGTGATGACGAGGTGATCTGTCAGAGCTTTACTTTCTCAGCCTCGGCCAACCCGATCACTTATCAGGGGGCTAAACCCATATTCGTCGATAGCGAGCCGGACACGTGGAATATGTCTCCCGACCTACTACGTCAAGCTATCGAGGATCGCATAGCTCAGACAGGACGCAAGCCTAAGGCAATCATACCGGTTCATCTGTATGGCATGCCCGCCAAGATGACCGAGATACTAGCGATCGCTGAGGAGTACGACATACCTGTCCTCGAGGATGCTGCTGAGGCGCTCGGCTCTGAGTACAAGGGACACAAGTGCGGTACGCTAGGTCGCTACGGAGCACTCTCTTTCAATGGCAATAAGATGATCACCACATCGGGCGGTGGCGCTCTGATCTGTCCTAGTGAGGAGGCGGCTCGACGTGTCCTCTTTTACGCTACGCAGGCTCGTGACAATGCGCCACACTACCAGCACACGCACATCGGTTACAACTACCGTCTGAGCAATATATCGGCGGGTATAGGTCGTGGGCAGATGCTCGTCCTCGAGGAGCATGTGGCTAAGCGTCGGCACAATCATGCCCGCTACTGCGCTCTGCTTGCGGACTGTCCTGGGGTAGAGGTGAAGTGCGCCCCCACGGAGGAGTACGATAGCAACTACTGGCTCACCTGCGTCTTAGTTGATCCTGATAAAGCGGGCTTCACTCGTGAGGATCTGAGGCTCCAGCTGGAGGCTGAGTCTATCGAGAGCCGTCCGCTATGGAAGCCGATGCACCTGCAGCCTGTCTTTGCAGAGGCACCACGCTATGTGGATGGTACGAGTGAGGGGCTCTTCGACAGGGGGCTCTGTCTGCCTAGCGGTACGCTGGTGACGGAGGAGGATCTGCAGCGGATTGTGACTGTGATCCGTAGCCTGATCAGGTAAGAGGGCGGTTACGATCCATCGCAAGGCGTAGATCTGTGGAGACTGAGCTCTCCGTAGATCTACGCCTTCTTCGTTTGTGCATAGGTGCGCTCGTTATTTGAGCCTGTTGACTTTTGCAACAGCCTCCGTTTAGGATTGGTCTGCTACAATAATTTAATGTTGATTACGTGTTGATACGGTGTGGTGTCGGGGAAAAGTGATTTCCACGTGGATATTTCGAAATCTCCACGTGGGGAATAAAAAAATTCTTCGGAGGAATGAAATGAAACTTCGGAGGAATGAAATGAAACTTCG
>OLQA01002042.1_pt1 | contig 16580 bp, 8 predicted proteins | sample 1673151 | NCBI WGS metagenome assembly OLQA01 (sample SAMEA3136760, study PRJEB25190) | human gut metagenome | biome: human gut; feature: human-associated habitat; material: faeces | place: Austria | collected 2013 | reverse complement strand
GATTACGTCTAATCCTTTTATGGCGGTTCTTCTTGGTTTAGGTATTACAGCAGTAATTCAGTCTTCATCCGCTACAACCGTTATGGTAGTAGGTTTCGTTAACTCGGCAACACTTCAGCTTGAACAGGCTGCCGGTGTTATCATGGGTGCCAACATCGGTACTACTGTTACGTCATGGATTCTGAGTTTAACAGGTCTTAGTGGTGATAATCCTATTATTACAGCACTTAAGCCTTCTACATTTGCCCCTCTTATGGCAATGATCGGCGTAATAATGCTTGTATTCTTAAAGAAAGAGAAGCTTCACACAATTGGTAAGGTTCTCTTTGGTTTAGGTTTACTTCTTATAGGTATGGATTTCATGTCAGACGCTGTTAAGCCTTTAGCTGATGATCCGAACTTTACCAACCTGTTATTAATGTTCTCTAATCCTATACTTGGAGTTCTTGCCGGTGCTGTTATTACTGCGGCTATTCAGAGTTCATCTGCTTCTGTAGGTATCTTACAGGCATTGATTCTTACAGGAACAATACCTTATTCAGCAGTTCTTCCTATTATCATGGGTCAGAACATCGGTACTTGCGTTACAACTCTTATTTCAAGTATCGGAACATCCAAGAATGCGAAGCGAGCGGCGTTCATTCACCTGTACTTTAACATCATAGGTACGGTGATATTTATGGCCGGTTTCTACACCATCAATGCATTCCATCCGTTTGCATTCCTTGGTGAGGCGGCTACACCTATTGGAATTGCCATATTCCATACATTCTTTAACTTACTTACAACTGCAATTCTTCTTCCTAACAGAAAGCTTCTTGTTAAACTTGCATGCAGAACTGTACGTGGCAAAGCTACAATTGAGGAAGAGGCAGATGAGGAATTAGCTCAGAATCTTTCAAAGATCAACGACATTTTCCTCAATCAGCCTGCAGCAGCTGTTGATCAGGCATTTGAAGTAACAGTTAAAATGAGTGAGACAGCTAAGGAGAGTATGAATATTGCTCTTTCACTTCTTCACAATTACGATGAAGAACAGGCCAACCGTGTAACGATTATGGAGACACAGGTTGATAAGTATGAAGATAAGCTCGGTACATTCTTACTTAAGATAAGTGCTAAGGAATTAAATAATAAGCAGGCTGACAAGGTTGGCGTTATGCTTCGTATGATTGCCGATCTTGAGCGTATCTCAGACCACTCTGAGAATATTATGTTATCAGCTAAGGAGATTCATGAGAAGAAAGAAAACTTCTCACCTGAGATTGTTTCAGACATGCTTGTATTTGAAAATGCCATAAGAGATATCCTTGAAACCACACATAACGGACTTGTAACAGGTGATGTTATGGTTGCCAAGAGAGTTGAACCTCTTGAAGAAGTTATCAAGGGTCTCAGTATTAAGCTTCGTGAAAGAAGAGTTAAATACCTTACAACAGGTAACTGTACAATGGTTACAAGCTTCATTCTCTCAGATTTAAATATTTATCTTGAAAGAGTTGCAGCTCACTGTTCTAACATTGCTATTGCAACAATTGAAGTTGCTAAGGGTGATTTATCACTTGATATGCATGAATATATTGAAGCAGTTAAGAAATCTGATTCTGATGAATTCCAGAGAGATGTAACGTTCTATGCTGATAAATACAGACTTCATGAGTTTGAAAAAGAACCTGTAGAAGCACAGCCTGCAATAGGTGAAAAGTCATAAAGACTCATATAGTGTATTACTTAAAGCGGATTGCATAAGTACATTACATAAATAAAATCACCCTGCCATTCAATATGATATTTTTCGGGTTGAACGACAAAGTATCATGGAGGAGTGGCAGGGTGTTTTTACAATTTAACCCAGGCAGAAAATAGCGGAGAATTATATGAAAGATATTTTGGTTATACTTACGGGCGGTACTATCGGAAGCTGCATTAAAAACGGAAGTATCGATATTGATAACAGTTCAAAATGCATGGTAGTGGAAAAATATAAAGAACTGTATGAAAAGGAATTAAAATGTACAAAGCCTGATCATACAGCACAGAATAATGACAGTGACACAGACATTACAGACAGATTTGAAGTCAGAGAGAGCTTTTCCATATTAAGCGAAAACTCAACAGTTTCTTATTTAAATGCTTTATTAACAGAAGTTGCTAACATTGATCAGTCAAAATACAACGGAATTATAATCACTCATGGTTCTGACACAATCCCATACACATCTGCTCTACTTGGAAGCGTGTTAAAGGGAAGACTGGAGATTCCACTGGTTGTTGTAGGCACTATGTTACCACTTGGAGTACCGGGCTCTGATGGTGTATATAACTTTGCTTCAGGTGTCGGAATAATAGATACATTTATTTGCAATAAGAATTCTGATAATAAAGAATTTGCAGAAATGCTTAAGGATGTATTTGTTGTTGACGGCGGAGATATTTATGGCTCAGTAGTTCACAGAGGGGTGGAAGTTACAGAGGCTGATACATTAAATGATGTTTATGGTATCTATGGAGATGAGGAATTCGGATTCTTATACTTCAATAAAACAAATGTAATGTTCCTTGACGGTGACAATCCTATGGAATGGATGGACAATACATATTTTGGAAATGAAGACTTCTATCTGGAATTAAACAGCGACCATGTTAATACATGTGAACCAAATGTCTCGGACGGAAAACAGCCGCTGGCTGCCGGACTACGCGCTCTTCATGGCGCTCAAGCGGCATTTCGGCATGAAGTCCTGGACCGAATGGCCCGACGAAGGCGCGCGGCTGCACAAGACCGACGCGCTCGAGCGCTACCGCGCGGAGCTGCGCGGGGACGTGGAGCTGTTCACCTACATTCAGTTTCTCTTCTTCCGGCAGTGGAGTGCACTCAAGAGCTACATCAACGGTCTCGGCATCCGCATCATCGGCGACATCCCCATCTATGTGGCGATGGACTCCTCCGACGTGTGGAGCGAGCCGGAGAAATTCCAGCTCGACGAGCGAAACGTACCCGTCGAGGTCTCCGGCGTGCCGCCGGACTACTTCAGCGCTGACGGTCAGCTCTGGGGCAACCCGCTCTACGACTACGAGGCCATGCAGAAGGACGGCTTTGAGTGGTGGATCCGCCGCATCGGCGGGGCGGCGAAGCTCTACGACGTCGTCCGCATCGACCACTTCCGCGGCTTCGAGAGCTACTGGGCCGTGCCCTATGGCGAGACGACCGCGAAAAACGGCCGCTGGGTCAAGGGCCCCGGCATGGCGCTCGTCGGCGTGCTGACCGGCTGGTTCCACGACATCGAGTTCATCGCCGAGGATCTCGGCTATCCCACGCCGGAGGTCACGCAGCTGCTTGCCGACTCGCGTCTGCCCGGCATGAAGGTGCTGGAATTCGCCTTCGACTCGCGCGACACGAGCAGCTATCTGCCGCACAGCTACGGGGAGAACTGCATCTGCTACACCGGCACGCACGACAACGCGCCCCTCGCCCTTTGGCGCACGGAGGCGGATAAGGCGGATATTGCCTTCGCCGTGCAGTACCTTGGGCTCAACGACCGAGAGGGCTTCAACCGCGGCATCATCCGCGGCGGCATGAGCTCGGTGGCAAAGCTCTTCGTCGCGCAGATGCAGGACTGGCTCGAACTCGGCGCGGGCCACCGCATGAACATCCCCGGCACGAGCCGCGGCAACTGGGAGTGGCGTATGCTCCCGGGTGAGGCGAGCAAAAAGCTCGCCGGGCAGATCCGCGAAATGACGCGCATCTACGGAAGATCATAAAAGCTATACACGAAAGGGCTGCCGCCGGCAGCCCTTTTCCATTTGACGCAGGCGCAAAAGCATGGTATCGTAGAGAAAAGCGGATGCGCTGCGCCGCGGCGCTTTTTCAGAGGACAGGCTATGAAAAAACTCACCATCGGAATACTCGCCCATGTCGACGCGGGCAAAACGACCCTCTCCGAGGGCCTTTTATATGCCGCGGGCGCGCTGCGCACGCTCGGCCGCGTCGATCACGGCGACGCCTTTCTGGACACCGAAGCGCTCGAGCGCGAGCGCGGCATCACCATCTTTGCCAAGCAGGCGGTGCTCGACTGCGGCGGCACGCACATCACGCTGCTCGATACGCCGGGCCACGTCGATTTCTCCGCCGAAGCAGAGCGCACCCTGCAGGTGCTCGACTACGCGATCCTTGTCATCAGCGGCACGGACGGCGTGCAGGGCCACACCCGCACGCTCTGGCGGCTGCTGGAGCGCTACGGCGTGCCGACGTTCCTCTTCATCAACAAGATGGACCTTGCGGGCGCGGACCGCGCGGCGCTGCTGACGGATCTGCAAAAGAGCTTCGGCGCGTGCGTCGATCTCGGTGCGGAGCCGAACGAGCGCGACGAGCACGCCGCGCTGACCGACGAAGCGGCTCTCGAGGAGCTGCTGGAGCGCGGCGCGCTTTCGGACGACACGCTCGCCGCTTTGATCTCCGCGCGGAAAATTTTCCCCTGCTGCTTCGGCTCCGCGCTCAAAAACGAGGGCGTGGCGGAGTTTTTGCAGCTGCTCACGCGCTTCACGCGCGAGCCGGCGCGCGGCGCGGACTTCGGCGCGCGCGTCTTTAAGATCTCCCGCGACGCGCAGGGCACACGGCTCACGCACCTGAAGGTCACCGGCGGGACACTGCGGGCAAAAATGCAGCTTCCCTGCGGCAAGGCCGACCAGCTTCGGCTTTACTCCGGCGCGAAGTTCCGTCCGCTCGACGCGGCGGGCGCGGGCGAGGTCGTGGCGGTCACGGGTCTTGCGGACACCTATCCAGGGCAGGGGCTCGGGGCGGAGGCGGACGGCGAAAAGCCGGTGCTGCAAAGCGTTTTGACCTTCCGCATCCTCCTGCCCGACGGCACAGACGCGCACACCGTCCTCCCGAAGCTGCGCGAGCTGGAGGACGAGGACCCGATGCTCCGCATCGTGTGGGAGGAAGCGTCCGGCGAGCTGCACGCCGAGCTGATGGGCGAGGTGCAGCTGGAAATTTTGCAGCGGCTCATATCCGACCGCTTCGGCCTCTCCGTCACGTTCGGCGAGGGCGGCATCGTTTACAAGGAGACCATTGCCAACACCGTCGAGGGCGTGGGGCACTTCGAGCCGCTGCGCCACTACGCCGAGGTGCATCTGCTGCTCGAGCCCGCCCCGCGCGGGAGCGGTGTTCAGCTTGCCTCCGCCTGTCCGACGGACGAGCTGGACCTCAACTGGCAGCGTCTCATTCTCACGCACCTTGCCGAGCGCGCGCATCCCGGCGTGCTGACGGGCAGCGCGCTGACCGACGTAAAAATGACGCTCCTCGCGGGCCGCGCGCACCTCAAGCACACCGAGGGCGGCGATTTCCGGCAGGCGACCTACCGCGCCGTGCGGCAGGGTCTGATGCAGGCCGAGAGCGTGCTGCTCGAGCCGTTCTATGATTTCCGTCTCGAGCTGCCGCCGGAGTGCGTGGGCCGCGCGATGACCGACCTTGCCGCGATGGGCGGCTCGGCGGACGCACCGGAAACGGTCGGCGAGGGAACGGTGCTCACCGGCTTCGCGCCGGTCAAGGGGCTGCGCAGCTACGCGCGCGAGGTCGCGGCCTACACCCGCGGACGCGGACGTCTGAGCTGCACCCTGCGCGGCTACGAGCCCTGCGCGGACGCGGAGAGCGTCATCGCCGCCATCGGCTACGATCCCGAGCGCGACGCGGAAAACCCCACCGGCTCGGTGTTCTGCGAGCACGGCGCGGGCGTCTACGTTCCGTGGAACGAGGTCAAGGCCCGCGCGCACGTCCCCTGCGTCCTGCAGGAGCACCCCACCGAAGCCGCCGAACCCATGCCGACACGCAGCCGCGCGTCCTCCGGCTCCGCCGCCGAGGACAAGGAGCTGCTCGCCATCTTCGAGAGCACCTACGGCAAGGTCGAGCGCCGCGCGTTCGAGCCCAAGCGCGCGCCCGCGCGCACCGCGCTCGACGAGACGCGCTATAACATCAAAAATCAGAAGACCGGTCCCGAGTATCTGCTCGTGGACGGCTACAACATCATCTTCGCGTGGGACGCGCTCAAAAAGCTCGCCGCGCAGGACGTCGCCGCCGCGCGCGAGGCGCTCGCGGGCATCCTCGCCAACTACCGCGGCTGGCGCAGATGCGAGATCATTCTGGTCTTCGACGCTTACAAGGTCAAGGGCAATCCCGGCTCGATGGAAAAGAAAAACGGCATCTACATCGTCTACACCAAGGAGGCGCAGACCGCCGACAGCTACATCGAGCGCGCGACCTACGACCTCGGCAAAAACCACCGCGTCCGCGTCGCCACGTCGGACAACATGGAGCAGGTCATCATCCTCGGTCACGGCGCGCTGCGCATCTCCGCCCGCGCGTTTGAGGAGGAGGTCGCCGAGGCCGAGGGGCAGATCAGCGACCTCATCGAGCGCTGGAACGTGCGGGACTTCGATCTGCGCCGCGTGCGCGCCACCGCGACCATCATTGACAAATAAGGAAGAGAAAGGGTCCTGAGACCTTTTCTCTTTTTTCCCCTTGACAAATACCCCATAGGGGTATATAGTGCAGATACCCCCAAGGGGTATATCGCTATCAGGGAGGCACGGTATATGGACCGATCGGAATGCTGCCGCTGCTCGCAGCGCAAAAAGGAGCGCTCGCCGGAGGAGTACAAAAAGCTCATTCACCGGCTCAACCGCATCGAGGGGCAGATCCGCGGCATCCGCAGCATGGTGGAGTCCGGCGCGTACTGTCCCGACATTTTAGTGCAGGCCGCGGCGGTCAACGCGGCGGTCAACGCCTTCAACAAGGAGCTGCTTGCCGCGCACATCCGCACCTGCGTGGCGGAGGATATCCGCGCCGGCAGGGACGAGACGATCGATGAGCTGGTGACGACGCTTCAAAAGCTCATGAAATGAGCGAAAAGCGCACAACCTAACCGCAATTTCACAGAACCGAGGAACACGCAATGACACAATACAATGTGACCGGCATGAGCTGCGCCGCCTGCTCGGCCCGGGTCGAAAAGGCGGTGAGCAGGGTCCCGGGCGTCACGTCCTGCTCGGTGAGCCTGCTGACGAACTCGATGGGCGTGGAGGGCGCCGCCGCGCCGCAGGACATCATCGCCGCCGTGCAGGCGGCGGGCTATGGCGCGTCCTTAAAGGGCGCGGGCAAAGCCGCGCCGAGCGCTGCCGAGGCGGAGGCCGCGCTGGAGGATCACGAAACGCCGAAGCTGAAGCGCCGGCTGCTCTGGTCGCTCGGCTTCCTGCTCGTGCTGATGTATTTCTCAATGGGACACATGATGTGGGGCTGGCCGCTGCCCGCGTTCTACACGGACAACCATGTGGCGATGGGCCTGACCCAGCTGCTTTTAACGGTCGCCGTCATGGTCATCAACCAGAAATTCTTCATCAGCGGCTTCCAGAGCCTGTGGCGCCGTGCGCCGAACATGGATACGCTCGTTGCCCTCGGCGCGACGGCAGCCTTCGGCTACAGCACCTACGCCCTCTTCGCCATGACCGGCGCACAGGTGCGCGGCGACACGGAGGCCGTGATGGCCTACATGATGGACTTCTACTTCGAGTCCGCCGCCATGATCCTCACGCTCATCACCGTCGGCAAGATGCTCGAGGCCCGCTCCAAGGGCCGCACGACCGACGCGCTCAAAGGCCTGATGAAGCTCGCGCCGCAGACCGCGACGGTCGAACGCGACGGCCGGGAGCTTGAGGTCCCCATCGAGCAGGTGCAGAAGGATGACATCTTCGTGGTCCGCCCAGGCGAAAGCATCCCCGTGGACGGCGTGGTGCTTGACGGCGCAAGCGCCGTCAACGAGGCGGCGCTGACGGGCGAGAGCCTGCCGGTGGACAAGGCCGCAGGCGACACGGTCTCCGCCGCGACGGTCAACCAGTCCGGCTTCCTGCGCTGCCGCGCCACGCGCGTCGGCGAGGACACCACGCTTTCGCAGATCATTCAGATGGTCAGCGACGCCGCCGCGACCAAGGCCCCCATCGCAAAGATCGCGGACAGGGTCTCCGGCGTATTCGTGCCGGCCGTCATTGCCATCGCGGCGGTAACGACCGCCGTGTGGCTGCTGCTCGGTCAGAGCGTCGGCTTTGCCCTCGCGCGCGGCATTTCCGTGCTCGTCATCAGCTGTCCCTGCGCGCTGGGGCTCGCCACGCCCGTCGCCATTATGGTCGGCAGCGGACTGGGCGCGAAGAACGGCATCCTCTTCAAAACCGCCGCGTCGCTGGAGGAGACGGGCCGCGTGGACATCGTCGCGCTGGACAAGACCGGCACCATCACTGCGGGCGAGCCGCAGGTCACCGAGCTTCTTCCCGCAGCCGGTGTAAGCAAAGCAGAACTGCTTCGCGCGGCGCTTGCGCTCGAGCAGAAAAGCGAGCATCCGCTCGCCCGCGCGATCCTCGCCAGGGCGCAAGCCGACGGCCTGACTGCGGACGGGGTCACGGACTTCCGGGCGCTCTCCGGCAGCGGGCTGACCGCCGTGCGGAACGGGCAGACGCTCTGCGGCGGCAGTCTCGCCTACGTTTCCACCGCATCGGAGGTCTCCCCCGCCATGCGCGAGCGCTGCGAGGCGCTTGCGGAGGACGGCAAAACGCCGCTGCTCTTCAGCGAAAACGGCAGGCTTCTCGGCGTCATCGCCGTGGCGGACGTCATCAAGCCCGACAGCCCGCAGGCCGTGCGCGAGCTGCGGAATATGGGCATCGAGGTCGTCATGCTCACGGGCGACAACGAACGCACGGCGCGCGCCATCGGCGCCGCCGCGGGCGTGGACCGCGTGATCGCCGGCGTGCTGCCCGACGGCAAGGAAGCGGAGATCCGCCGCCTGCGCGAGCGCGGCAAGGTCGCCATGGTCGGCGACGGCATCAACGACGCTCCCGCGCTCACCCGCGCGGACGTGGGCATCGCCATCGGCGCGGGCGCGGACGTCGCGCTCGACGCGGCGGACGTGGTGCTGATGAAGAGCCGTCTGAGCGACGTGCCCTCCGCCATCCGTCTGAGCCGCGCGACGCTGCGCAACATCCACCAGAACCTCTTCTGGGCGTTTTTCTACAACACGCTCGGCATCCCGCTGGCTGCGGGCGTGTTCGTCCCGCTGGGGCTGACGCTCAACCCCATGTTCGGCGCGGCGGCGATGAGCCTGTCGAGCTTCTGCGTGGTGTCCAACGCCCTGCGGCTGAATCTCTTCAAGCTCCGCGACCCAAAGCACGATCATAAGCGCAGAAAAAAGCCTGCCTCTGCAAACACAGCACCGGCAGAAGAAAAAGCTACAACGAAAAAGGAGAAAGAAACCATGAAAAAGACGATGAAGATCGAAGGCATGATGTGCGCCCATTGCGAGGCGACCGTCAAAAAGGCGCTCGAGGCCATTCCCGAGGTCGTGGACGCTGAGGTCAGCCACACCGCCGGCACCGCCGTCGTGACGCTGCAGTCCCCCGTGGACGACGCCGCGCTCAAGAAGGCGGTGGAGGACAAGGACTACAAGGTCCTCGGCATCGAATAAGGCAAAAGAGAAGGAAAGCGCGCTCGGATCCGAGTGCGCCTTCCTTCTCTCTTTTCTTTATGCCGCGATCGGCATTACTGGGGGGAGCGTGATGATCGTCGCGCCTGCGGGCGGAGCCGTGAGCGGCTTTTCGCTCGTCGCGCGGACGCTGACCGCCGCGTCAAAGGTCACGTCGCAGACGTTGCGCACCTGCACCGTTCCCTTGGCGGTCATACGACTGCTGTTGCCGGCGAGCGTGTAGTCGATGCGAAGCGCCGCTTCCTCATTGACGCTCGTCGACGCTGTGTACTTGAGCTCCACGCTGCCGTCGCTGCGGAGCGTCATATCGATGCTTAGCTCGTCGATGCCGATGTCCGTGATAAAGCCCTGGGCCGTTTCCGCATCCATGCCCGCTTCCGTCAGCAGCTTCGCAAGCTCCTCCTTGCCGAAGTGCCACTTGTAGCTGCTGCCCGACCTGGTGAAGGTCTCGTCGCCGAACATCTCGACCGCGGCGGCGGCAAGCTGCTCCGTACCGCTCCAGCTCTCATAGAACCCGTTCGCGTCGCCCTGCTTCATCGCGGCATAGAGGGCTTTGCCGACGGTGTAGTCCTCATTGCCGCCGTACATCGACTCGTAGAGAGCGCCGAAGCTCATCACAGCGTCTGTCGCATACCATGCGCCGGAAACGGCCTGTGTGCCGTCTACCTCCGCCATCAGTGCGTCAAAGAGCGGGGATCGGAAGTATAGCTTGTCAGAGAAAACAGCCTCCAGCTCCGGCTTGATGAACGCCGCGCGATAGGCCTCCGGCAACGGCTCGCCGGCAAGGCTCTCAAAATACTCCGCCAGATCGCTGAGGTCGGCGCTCAGGCTCATGCTCATGCCGTCCTTGCCCAGCAGCACGGACGCCTTGCCGGAATACGGATAGCTGCGGTCGCCCTTGATGGAGTCGATGACCTTGACCGTGCCGGAGAGGGTCACATCCTCCTTATAATTCTTGGAGGCGTCAAAGCGCTTCGCATTTCCGGCCAGATAGCCGTTGAGAATGGTGAGACGGCTGTCCACCTTCTCCGCGAAGGTCTCCTCGTCGAGCAGGAACGCCATGCGGTAGCCGTTGTCCCAGAACACGTCGTAGCCGAGCACCTGCGAGAAGAAGCGTACCGGCACCATCGTGCGGTTGGAGGGCGTCACATAGGAGTGGACGTCCATCTTCACCGTCGAGCCGTCGGCGCGCGTGATGACGTCGCTGCCGACAACATGGGTAAAGCTCGCCTTCTCACCCGTTACGATGGCGGTCTTGGTGGCCTGGTCAAATTCGATCCTTGCGCCCATCGCCTCCAGCGCGGCGCGCAGCGGCACCATCGTGCGCCCGTTCTTCACCTCGGGCACCGCGTCGGTGAAAGCAATGCATCGGTCGCCCAGCAGCACATTGACCTGCCCGACCACGCCGCCGAGCGCCTTGATGTTCTGCTCGCGCTGTTCCTTTGAAACCGTCGCGGCAGCCTTCGGATCGGCGCTGACGAGAATATAGGTCGGACCGTCGGCTCCGCCGATGATGCCAATATCCTCGCCCGCCGCGCTTGCGGGGACGGCCAGCGCCAGCGCCAACATCAGCGCCAGCAGAAGAGCGATCAGTTTTTTCATTTTTCCATTCTCCTTCCCTGTGTGGGTCCATTGGGTATCCTGTTCCTTCAGCGTACCATAAACGCCGCTCTTTTGCAAGGGCTTTGCCCCGTTTTCCGCCCTCCTACGAAATGTCCGCCAGTTCCAGATACTTGTAGCCGTTCTCTGCGATATGGTCCTTGCGGCCCTGCAGATTGTCGCCGAGGAGCAGATCGAATACCTGCGCGGTCGCCTCCGCGTCCTCGGGCATGACCTTGATGAGACGGCGCGTTTCGGGGTTCATGGTGGTCAGCCACATCATCTCCGGGTCGTTCTCGCCGAGGCCCTTGGAGCGGTCGACCTTATAGCGCTTGCCCTCAAGCGTTTTTACGATGTCGTTCTTCTCCTTGTCGGAGTAGGCGAACCACGTCTTATCGCCGCAGTTGATCTCAAAGAGCGGCGTTTCCGCGATGTAGACGTAGCCCTCGCGGATGAGCGTGGGGCAGAGACGATAGATCATCGTCAGGATCAGCGTGCGGATCTGGAAGCCGTCCACGTCCGCATCGGTGCAGATGACGACCTTGCTCCAGCGTAGATTGTTGAGGTCGAAGGCGTTGAGCTCCTTGACCGCCTTGCCCTGCACCTCCACGCCGCAGCCGAGCACCTTCAGAAGATCGGTGATGATCTCGCTCTTGAAAATGCGGGCGTAGTCGGCCTTGAGGCAGTTCAGGATCTTGCCGCGCACGGGCATGATGCCCTGAAACTCCGCGTCGCGCGAGAGCTTGACGCTGCCGAGAGCGCTGTCGCCCTCAACGATATAAATTTCGCGGCGGGACACGTCGCGCGTGCGGCAGTCCACGAACTTCTGCACGCGGTTGGAAATGTCGATATTGCCGGAGAGCTTTTTCTTGATGTTCAGCCGCTGCTTTTCCGCGCTCTCGCGGCTTCTTTTGTTGATGAGCACCTGCTCGGCAATCTTGAGCGCCTCGACGCGGTTCTCGATGAAGTAGGTCTCCAGGCGGGACTTCAAAAAGTCCGTCATCGCCTCCTGCACGAATTTGTTCGTGATGGACTTCTTCGTCTGGTTCTCGTAGCTCGTCTGCGTGGAGAAGTTGTTGGACACCAGCACGAGGCAGTCCTCCACGTCCTGCCAGGTGATCTTGCTCTCGTTCTTCTGATACTTGCCGCTGTCCTTGAGATATTTGTCGATGGCGTAGACGAAGGCGGTCTTGGTCGCCTTTTCCGGCGCGCCGCCATGCTCGAGCCACGAGGAGTTGTGGTAGTGCTCGATGACGTTCACGCGGTTGGAAAAGCAGCAGGCGCACGAGAGCTTGACCTTGTACTCCGGTTTATCCTCGCGGTCGCGGCCGCGGCGCTCCGTCTCCCAGAAAACGGGCGTGGTCAGCGCGCCCTCTCCGGCCAGCTCGGTCACATAGTCCACAATGCCGTTTTCGTAGAGGAACTCCTGCGTCTCGAATTTCCCGCCCACCTCATTGCGGAAGCGGAAGGTGATGCCCGCGTTGACGACCGCCTGTCGGCGCAGCACGTCGGTAAAATACGACGCGGGGATATTGATATCAGTAAACACGTCGAGATCGGGCAGCCAGCGCGTGAGCGTGCCGGTCCTCTTGCCGCGGTCGGTCGGCTCGATCTTCAGCTCCTCGCCCTTTTTGCCGGTGATCTGCCCGCGCTCAAAGTGGAGGGAATATTTGTTCCCGTCGCGCCAGACGGTCACATCCATGTAGCGCGAGGCGTACTGCGTCGCGCAGGCGCCGAGGCCGTTGAGGCCGAGGGAATATTCATAGTTGTCGCCGTCGAGATTGTTGTACTTGCCGCCGGCGTAGAGCTCGCAGTACACGAGCTCCCAGTTGTAGCGCTTTTCCTTGGGGTTCCAGTCCACGGGACAGCCGCGCCCGTTGTCCTCCACCTCGATGCTGCCGTCGGCGTAATGCGTGAGCGTGATGACCTTGCCGTGCCCCTCGCGCGCCTCGTCGATGGAGTTCGAGAGGATCTCGAACACCGCGTGCTCGCAGCCGTCCAGTCCGTCCGAGCCGAAAATAACGCCCGGGCGCTTACGCACGCGCTCCGCGCCCTCGAGTAAGGAAATGCTCTCGTTGCCGTAATTCTTTCCTGCCTTTGCCATTTGTCTTCTCCGTTTCCATAGGATACTATTCCTTGTATATTATAGCCGCTCCGTCCCACAATAGCAAGTGTTTTGATGCGCTCCCGCGCCGCGTCCCGCGCTTGTTAAAAACTCGCGCAGCATTCTCAAATAGTTTTCGTATCGGTCAAAAAATAATCGAGCGTCAACCTGTAAATTTCTTGTAAAATCAAGGTTATTCACAGTTTCCACAGAGTTATCCACATTCATTATGTCAACACAAAATCACGCAAAAAATGCGCTTTTCTCTCCCCTTCGACCTCTTGCAATGTGCGCGCAGGTGTGCTACCATAGGCGCAGAAAATCCGCGTGCGCTCCATTCCGCACGCAGACAAGGAGGACCCATTCCATGCAGGCATTTGAATTTTACTGCCCGACTAAGATCTATTTCGGCAAGGGCGCGGAGGCAAAGGTCGGCGAGGCGGTCAAGCATTTCGGCGGCACGAAGGTCTTTATCGTCTACGGCGGCCACAGCGCCGTGAAGAGCGGGCTTATCGCGCGCATTGAGCAAACGCTCACCGACGCGGGGCTTGAGCACATGAGCTTCGGCGGCGTGCAGCCCAACCCGCGCCTGTCCCACGCGCGCGAGGGCGTGCAGAAGGCGCTCGCGTTCGGCGCGGACTTCATTCTCGGCGTCGGCGGCGGCAGCGTGATGGACACGTCCAAGGCCATCGCCCACGGCGTCGCCAACCCCGAAACGGACATCTGGGATTTCTGGAGCAAGAAGGCAGCGCTTACCAAAACGAGCAGGCTCGGCGCGGTGCTGACCATCTCCGCCGCCGGCAGCGAGACGAGCGACAGCGCCGTGCTCACGAACGATGAAACGACGCTCAAGCGCGGTCTGAACACCGATCTGCAGCGTCCGCTCTTCGCCATCATGGACCCCGAGCTGACCTATACGCTCCCGCGCTATCAGGTCGGCTGCGGCGTGGTGGACATCATGATGCACACGCTTGAGCGCTACTTCAACCCCGGCCATCCCTCCAACCGCATGACCGACGAGATCGCCGAGGGTCTGCTGCGCACGGTGATCGACGCGGGCCGCGTCGCCATGCAGGACAGTCACAATTATGACGCCATGAGCGAGATCATGTGGGCCGGCTCCCTCTCGCACAACAACCTCACGGGCCTCGGCGGCGTGAAGGACTTCTCCGTGCACCAGTTCGGTCACGAGCTCTCCGGTATGTTCGACGCCGCGCACGGCGCGACGCTCTCGGTCATGTGGCCGCAGTGGGCGCGCTATGTGGTGGACACCGATCCCGCGCGCTTCGCGCACTACGGCGAGGCCGTTTGGCGCCTTACCCGCAAGGACGGCGAGAGCGACCGTGACCTTGCCCTCCGCGCCATCGACACGACCGAGGAGTTTTTCCGCTCCATTGATATGCCGACCACCTTCACCGAGCTCGGCATCGGCGTGCTCAGCGAGGAGCAGCTGCGTGAGCTTGCCGAGCGCTGCACCTTCTTCCACACCCGCGTTGTCGGCAAGTTCTGCCCCCTCGATTACGACGGCATCCTCGCCGTCTACCGCATGGCAAACAAGTAAACCGCACTGAGAAAGGCGCGCCGAACGGCGCGCCTTTCCTTTTTTCATCTCTTCAAAATGCCCAGCAGACCGCGCTTGAGGATCTGCCCGCCCGCCGAGATGAGCTGCGTCTCGATCTTGGACTGGAGCCGTTCGGCCTTTTTCTTTGCCGCGGCAGCCTCACGCTCGCGCTGCCGCTCGAGCTTTTTCTGCTCGGCCTCGGCGGCCCTCTCCGCCCTCCGGCGCGCCTCGTCCTCCAGCTTTTGTGCGCGGCGGCGCTCCTCATCCTCTAACTTCTGCGCGCGCCTGCGCTCCTCGTCCTCTAACTTCTGGCGGCGCTTTTCCTCGGCGGTCTCCTCCTTGGCGCGCTGCTTTTCCTGCTCCGCAGCCAGCCTTTCCTGCGCGAGGCGGTCCTCCTCCCGCTGCTTTTCCAGCGCCGCGGCGTCAGCCTGCTCGGTCAGCACCTCATAGGCGGAGAGATTATCCTCCGAGTCGTCGTACTTTTCCATGCCGTCATGCAGCATGGCCTTCATGCGCGCCATCGGCTCGGGCGCACCCATGAGGCTCTGCGGGCAGACGATCTTCGTGCGCTGCACAATGGTCGGCACGCCCTGTTCATCTAAAAACGAGGTCAGCGCCTCGCCGACGCCGAGCTCCATAATGGCATCCTCCGCGCGGAAGGCGGGATTGGCGCGGAACGCCTGCGCCGCGACGCGCACAGCCTTGAGCTCGGCGGGCGTATAGGCGCGCAGCGCGTGCTGCACGCGGTTGGAGAGCTGCGCGAGCACCGCGTCGGGAATGTCGCTCGGGCTCTGCGTCACGAAAAACACGCCCACGCCCTTCGAGCGGATGAGCTTGACGGTCTGCTCGATCTTCTGCACGAGGACCGCCGGCGCGTCGCGGAAGAGCGTGTGCGCCTCGTCGAAGAAGAACACCAGCTTGGGCTTTTCCAGATCGCCCGCCTCGGGCAGGCTCTCAAACAGCTCCGAGAGCATCCACAAAAGGAAGCTCGCGTAGAGCGTCGGGTTCTGCACCAGCTTCACGCAGTCGAGCACGTTGACCATGCCGCGGCCGTCCGCGTCGGTGCGCATCCAGTCATAGATGTCGAGCGCCGGCTCGCCGAAAAAGAGGTCGCCGCCCTGCTGCTCAAGCGGCAGCAGCGCGCGCAGGATCGCCGCGACGGACTGCGGCGTGATGTTGCCGTAGGTCATCATGTACTCCGCGCGGTGCTCACTGACGTAGTTCAGCATGGCGCGCAGGTCCTTGAGATCGAGGAGCAGCAGCCCCTTGTCATCCGCGATGCGGAACATGATGTGCAGGATGCCCTCCTGCGCGGGCGTGAGGCTGAGGATGCGGGACAAAAGCTCAGGCCCCATGTCGCTCACCGTCGCGCGGACGGCGTGGCCGCCGGTCTGATAAATGTCCCAGAAGGTCGCGGGATAGCCCTTGTAGGCAAAGCTGCCGCGCAGACCGAAGCGGTCGATGCGCTTTTCCATGCCCTCGCTGCTCACGCCGGGGGCGCAGATGCCCGCGACGTCGCCCTTGACGTCGCACAGGAACACCGGCACGCCCGCGTCGGAAAAGCTTTCGGCCATCACTTTCATCGTGATGGTCTTGCCCGTGCCGCTCGCGCCCGCGATCAGGCCGTGGCGGTTGCACATATTGAGCGCAAGCTCCACGCGCGCGCCGTCCGCAAGTCCCATGTATATCTTACCGTTTTCGTACATCGTGCCATCCTCCGTTGTTTGATTCGATGGCAACATTATAGAATATCGTGCGGCAGCTGTGGGTAAGCATGATGTCTTGTTAAAAGAGA
>OLQA01002035.1_pt1 | contig 16638 bp, 20 predicted proteins | sample 1673151 | NCBI WGS metagenome assembly OLQA01 (sample SAMEA3136760, study PRJEB25190) | human gut metagenome | biome: human gut; feature: human-associated habitat; material: faeces | place: Austria | collected 2013 | reverse complement strand
ATTAGAATTCAAGGAAACGATTACGAATACTTTTTTGAAAACAGTTAGTGCCTTTTCGAATTACAATGGTGGAACAATTCTTTTTGGGGTTGATGATAATGGAAATGTGAAAGGATTGCCAGATGTAAAACAGGCCTGTCTGGATATCGAAAATAAAATCAATGACAGTATATCACCTCAACCAAACTATACACTTGAAATACAGAATAATGACCAGACGATAAAACTTACTGTAAAAAGTGGTCTTCAAAAACCGTATTTATATAAATCAAAAGCATACAAACGAAATGATACAGCAACGATAGAGGTAGATACATTGGAATTTTCAAGGCTTGTATTAGATGGAAAAAATATTAGCTTCGAAGAATTACCTTGTAAAGATCAGGAGCTATCTTTTAAAATTTTACAGTGTAAACTGAAAGAAAATATTTACATTGAAACTTTCAATCAAGATACTTTAAAGACATTGAACCTGTATGACAATATAAATGGTTATAATAATGCAGCGGGACTTTTGGCAGATAAAAATCATTTTTCAGGAATTGATATTGTTAAGTTCGGTGAGAATATCAGTATTATTCAAAAAAGAGTAACGTTTGAACATATATCGGTTTTAGAAATATATGAAAAAGCACTTGCTGTATTTAGAGATTATTACCAATATGAAGTAATACAGGGAGCTGACAGAAAGATGGTAGAGAAAATACCGGAAGCAGCTTTCAGAGAAGCAATTGCAAATGCTTTGATTCATAGGGTATGGGATATTAATTCACACATCAGAGTTTCTATGTTTGATGATAGAATAGAAGTAGTGTCTCCTGGTGGATTGCCGGCTGGAATAACGGCAGAAGAATATTTATCAGGTAAACTATCTATTTTAAGAAATAGAAATCTTGCAAATGTATTTTACAGACTGGGATTAGTAGAGATATTTGGAACAGGAATTACACGAATCAAACAACTGTATGCAGAGAGTTTGATAAAACCAGAATTTGAAGTGTCAGAAAATGCTATAAAAATTGTACTACCGATATTTGAAACGAATGTCAATTTAACCGAAGACGAAAAAGTGATTTACAAATTTTTAAGTAAGACGATGCTGAAACCAATAAGTGAAATTGCACCATATGTCCCATTTGGCAAATCAAAAACAACACAATTACTGAAAGCTATGGAGAAAAAGGGTGTGATTGCAGTTGAAGGAAAAGGCAGAGGAACAAAATATATCATTAAGTGATTGAGAACATAGCGGGTTCAAATTACACAATCTTTCAATAACACAAGGAGATTTTCAGACGGACGATTTTGGCGGTACTACAGCAACTGGAGTGCTTGAAAATAACACTGGTTATGACTTTGACAACTTTGTGGTTCACTTCACTTTGTATGACGATAATGGAGTGGTTGTTGATACACCAGTTGATTATCTGCAAAATTTTACTAATGGAACGAAGGCACAGGTTGAGTTTTACACATATAAACAAATTTCGACATATGAAGTTTATGGTCAATGGTACGAATAATATACAATAAAATATGTGATTAAATAAGTATCTGTCAGAAATGATCTGACCACAAGAAGTTAGACAAATTTGAGAGCTAAGCTACAAAGGATTGAAGCCTGTATTGCACAGGACTCAGTCCTTTTAGTTTACTCTTTATTCGCTTATTATTTTTTAAACATTTTTCATAAGCTAAACTCCCCCAAAAAACCAGCCAGTTGCAAACGGCCGGCTTTTAAGAGTGACTATAGTCACTTAATAATCTGCACTACAGTCTACGTCCATATTTTGGACAGTATTCAATCTCCATTCTATTAATGAACACAGGTTGGCTATTAACTCCAATGTTAATCTCCAGTGTCTTATTATCTATCCGGTATCATAGCTGCATCAACATTCATTACAGGTAATCATGTGAATCAAACCGTTTTGCTTCCCCATTACAATAATCACACATAACATATCCCCCTTTTCCATTTTTAATCAAATGCTTTGACTTTAGAGTGGCTATAAACGAATTTAAAGCATAAATATTTTCATCACACTAAATAGCTTCGTTATCGAACTCTCGGTAAAACATACCATATTGATATGCTAACACATTTATTCCTCAAATAATACTTGGAAATTGTCATAAAATAATATTAATTTTTTTGTTAATACTATCCATAAATTATGGGAAGTTTTGACTGATAGTGAAAAAGCCACGTTTATGGTATGATTAAGCATATCATATCGTGGCTTTTTTCAAAAATTGTGTCAGGGAAAGGAGACATAATGAGTGAAAAAAGACGAGAACGTAAGAATCGCGTTTTTCGAAATGGAGAAAGCCAGCGAAAAGATGGAAGATATATGTACAAGTACAACGATGCAAACGGTGAAGTAAAGTACTTCTACAGTTGGAGCTTGGATAAGAATGATCCGACTCCGGTAGGAAAGAAATATGAGCTGTCCCTGCGAAAAAAAGTAAGAAAAATGGAAGAAGACAGAGTTGCAGGAATTCTTACAGGCACAGGAAAAACAATAGTCTTAGAACTTGTGGAGAAGTATGTTTCTTTAAAAACCGGAGTTCGACACAATACGGAAGCTAATTATCGATTTGTAATCAATATCATTAAAAAGGAACCTTTTGGGAAGACGCGTATCGACCGTGTGAAACAGTCGGATGCAAAGGCGTGGCTCATCAAATTACAGAAAGATGGTCGAGGGTATAGTACCATTCATACGGTGCGTGGTGTTGTAAGACCGGCTTTTCAAATGGCAACAGATGATGATTTGATTCGTAAGAATCCGTTTGATTTCCAATTGGCGACAGTAGTAGTAAATGACAGTGTGACAAGAGAAGCCATTTCTAGAGCAAATATGCGTAAGTTCTTAAAATTTGTGGAAGAGGATAAGCACTTTAGTAAATACTACGAGGGATTTTACATTCTTTTTCACACCGGACTTAGAATTTCTGAGTTTGTAGGACTTACCATAAATGATATTGATTTTACAGAGATGAAGATCCATGTTCCTTGAACCTTTTACAGCAAAAGATAAGAAAGCAGCATTGTTTAATAATGACTATTCTCAGACTAGCTACACAATGAACGCAATATATCATAAAGTATTCCATTATGATGACCAGGACAGCACGCAAAGTGGAGTTCTTTTCCGCAAGACTAAAAGTGAAATTGATGAATTACTGTTCGCACAACAACTATATAAAGAGGGGAAAACATACCTAAAGAAAACTATTCAAGCTAGACTGGCAATTGAACAAGCCCAGTTAGATGTAGCTGATGATGATTAGAAAGCCGGTATTCAGCAACGAATAGATCGAGATTCTGCAATGCTTGAAACTATTGGTGTGTGTATGTTCTATTTTGTGACAACATATTATGAGTTTATGGCACAGTTTGGTTCCCTTTGGAAAGATAAACGTTATGATTTTGATAAGTTTTATAGTGATAAGGCCTATCGATCTCAGCTGGTTAAGGAGATGGCCAACTTCTTCCTTGTTAAGACAGTGCAATTTCTGTTGAGCACTGCCAAAGATAATGGAAAGAGTAATATCAATAACTGGGTCAGAAGTGCTACTTGCGAAAAGAAATACTTGGAAGCTCTGAGAAATAATATCGGATTCGATATGAACTTTGCAAGTGAATATTCAGATTTGATGACAGCCTATAAAACGGTTCAGTTATAAAAAATCTAGAATATGCAGAATGGCTTTGACAATCGTAAGTTAGTAAAGAGTTTAGGTATATTAATTGGAAGATAGAAAAGAGGTACTGTATGATTGCAGCGATTCTCATAAGAAATTATAAAAACTATGCCAATTTAAATTTTATTTCGATTGCCAATGATATTGAGAATATGTTCTCTATGTTTATTGGCAATAATGGAGTAGGGAAAAGTGCAGTGCTTGAGGCCATAGATTTGTTTTTTAATAACAGAACATGGAATGTAACACAAGGAACTAAAAAAACAGAAGCTTATGTTTGCCCATTGTTTCTCGTTCCAAAATCAAGCGTTTCTTCTTCCAAAAAGCAATAATTAAATATTAATTACTATGATAATTATGCCTGTTTAAAACATATTACAGATTAATAATTAATATCCGGAATTTAAAGTGATATACATATTAACAGATAATATGTTAATTGCCTTTAGAGTTCAAAATGTTATAATTACATTAACTATAATGTTATGAAGCTGAAAACTCTCGTTTAAAAAGGAGTAAGCATATGAAAGAAAAGATAAATTTCACAAGTGAAGATGTAAAACAGATGACTGATGAAGACAAGCGTCATTTTATCAACTATTACGATGGTGAAGAGTTTAAAGAGCTTAATGACGAACAAAAGGCAATTTACCGTAAAACAGTTGATGAACTCTGTTTAAAAAATGATGAAATTGCATTAAGAATAAAGGGATATGCCTGCTATGGCGGAAACGATATATATCCATGTAACTGGAACATTTCAAAGGACTGCCTAATGAAACTGTTTAAAAAGACAGGTGATGCATGCGCTGCCAACAGTCTAGGATATATCTTTTATTATGGAAGATGTAATTATGGAAAACCTCAGTATGAAGAGGCATATAAGTACTTCTCATATGGTGCATTCCATGGAATATATGAATCAATGTACAAAGTAGCAGATATGATTGCTGTGGGAAAAGGTGCACCTAAGATGCCTGTAGCTGCATCTAATCTTCATTACTATGTTTACAAAAAGAATTTAATACATTTTGTTCAAGGGAACTTTGATTGTAAATTTGCAGATACAGCACTTCGTATGGGAAATGAATATTGCAATGATACAGAACTGGCATATTCTTACTGCCTTGAAGCAGATTATGCCATAAGAAAGAGACTTCCATTTAACTATTTTGGAGATAATGTAGTATATAACAACATTCAGGATGCCTTAACAAAAGCAAAGGAAAGATATCATGAATATATCGGACCTGCAAAAAAGGTAGGATTTTTAGAATGGAGCATTTTATCTCTTCCTATTGATACATATAACAGAAGTGCAAAGGCAGTAGTTAAAAAGTTTGGAAGTAAAACAGTAGAGCTTACAATCTCAGCTACAAAACCATCATGTGGTTCTAATGGCAATAAAAATAAACTTCTCTTTACGGTTCCAGAGGCAGACTATTGCGAACTGGTTGACAGCATTACTTTTGAAGTGAAAAATGTTAAGAAATGCAAAGTTGCCGGCGGTCGTAATTCATTTAAATATGACTTTATCCAGATGGATTTAGACAGTAACGATTACATCTTTAAGCATGAAGGAGAAACAGTAGCACGTATTAAGGGTGACTGCCTTATCTGGAGAGCTCCAAAGGAAGCAAAGAAGAAAATAAAGACATTCAGATTTGCAAAAGTAGAATTTACTCCGGGTGGTAAAGAATACGATTATTTTTGTGAGGATAAATCCATTAAGGAAGGCGATGAAGTAATCGTAGAAGGTATTGATGGAAAGAAAAAAGTAAAGGTAACAAGAATATTTAAGCGTGAAGAAGACGCAATGGAAATGCCTAAAATATTTTATAAGAGTGTGATTAGAAAAGCTTGATTCATTAAAATCATTTTTAAGTAACGCATAATAAGTTCACATAGGATGTATAAATGACAGTATACAATTACGGAAATCCTGACGCAGATATAGTTCTGATACAGCCTGTAGACAGTCATGTTATTCCTCTTCTGGAAAAAGAAGTAGAAGAAATAAAGAAACTTACTGAAAAAGATTTTTATTTCGTAGCTTATCAGGTTGAAAACTGGAATAAGGATCTGTCTCCCTGGTGTGCTCAGGCTGTTTTTGGTGTTGAAGATTTTGGTGGTGGAGCAGATGAGACACTTAAATACATTTTAAAATTATGCAGCGATGGTAATAAGAAATATATCATCGGCGGCTATTCCCTGGCGGCATTGTTTGCCATATGGGCTTCATATGAGAGTGATACATTTGCAGGGGTAGCGGCGGCTTCACCGTCTGTATGGTTTGAAGGATTTACAGACTATATTAAAGAACGCAAAATAAATGCCAGTGCAGTATATTTAAGCCTTGGTGACAAGGAAGAAAAGACGAAAAATCCTGTTATGTCCACAGTCGGCAAATGTATCGCTGAGGTAAAAGACATAATCGGGAATCAGGCATCCGATGTTGTATTTGAATGGAACAGTGGAAACCATTTTAAGAATCCGGATGTGAGAACAGCGAAGGGATTTGCCTGGGTGATAAATCAGATATGATTTTTCAACAAATCTGATATTCTAAGAGTTAAAACGGATAGAAACAAAACGAACATAGAATAAATTATAAAACAAATAAAATAGAGAAAGAGTAGCACATATCGAAAGACAGATGCTACTCTTTTTGTTATATGGGTAATCTCGTTATACTTATAAATTAAAGTGTAGTTTAAAATCCTTAGCTATTACTTCTGGAATACAAGATCAATTTCTAAAAGAAGGGTATAATTGCTGTTGCTGCGGAGCATACGAAGGTTTGAACTTATCATAATGGCCATATTCATTTCCTCCTTCTAAGTTACAGTATAGAGATCTGGAACTATTATAACAATCAAGGGAGCTTAACGAAAATGTTAATTTGGATTACATAAATTCCTCAACTCAATAAATTTGTAACATTATTATTGTGTTTATCGAAAATTGATGTATAATTGCGATTAGCCTACACTAATTAGCATAGGCTAATCAATGCTAAAATAAAGTAATCGATACGAAAGATTATGAATAACACAAATTGATAATATTTATAAATTTATTGAAAAAGGAGAATTTTAATGATAAAGAAAATTGATTTCTCAAAAAATGTAGCCGCTCTTTGTAAGGAGTATCCGGAACTTGTTGATATTCTTGTAGAACTGGGATTCAAGCCATTGAAAAATCCGGTTTTAAGAAATTTGATTGGTAAACAAGTTACAATACCACAAGCCTCTGCGAAAATGGGTGTTGAAATGGATCGTATTTTATTTGCCCTTGCAGAAAATGGATTTGCCGTATCAGGTGATATAAGAGTATCTGATCAAAATGAAAGTGAAAAGGAGAGCAGGACACAAACCCGAGAGTCAGGTCACGTATTCTTGGCCAGAATGGGAAAAACAAAACTTCGTCCCGGTGGAGTTAAAGCTACAAACTGGCTTCTTGAACAGGCCAATATTACACTGGATACTAAGATTCTTGAGGTTGCATGTAACATGGGAACAACATTGATTCAGATTGCTGAAAAGTATGGATGTTATCTGACAGGTGTAGATCTTAGTGCTGATGCATTGGAAAATGCAAAAAAGAATGTTTCAGAGCATCATTTGGAAGATAAAATTACTTTAGTACAGGGAAATGCTTTTAACTTGCCATTTGAAGATGGAAGTTTTGATATTGTAATTAATGAAGCAATGCTGACAATGCTTAAGGGTGAGGAAAAGGATAAAGCTATTGCTGAATACTACCGTGTTCTTAAGCCAGGTGGCATTTTACTTACACAGGATGTCTGCCTCCGTACAGAGGATATTCAGGAACAGAAAGAAATCAGAGCAGGAATAAGTCGTGCAATAAATGTAGATGTTGAACCTCTCACTTCAGAAAACTGGGAAAAGAAATTTGAAAATACAGGTTTTGAAGTCATGAAAATGGAGGGACCAATGACTCTTCTTGATCCTGACGGAATGCATGTCGATGAAGGTAGTGAAAAAACACTGGAAATTATGTCAAATGCAATGAAAGAAGAAAATGCGGAATTTTTCATTAGAATGTTTAACTTCTTCCGTCTTAATGCAGAAAAGGTTAGATCAATAGCAATTGCAAGTACGAAGAAATGTAATTAAAAGACGATGAATGGTTAGTATGTATTGTGACTGAAACAGGATATTTATTAAAATATAAGTAAATTAATAATTTTTAGAAGGACAGTGAATGCTGTCCTTTTTTGTTTGCAATTATGTTATTACGAAATATTGTGATGAATCAAAAAGTGCTCCGGTATGTAAATTTACTTTATATTTAATCAAGCTCGGATGAGTTTTTGAAATTATATTATTTGATGTAGATGCTTTTTAGGAATTTGAATATGATATGGATAAACAAAAGATAAAATTAGTAATCTAAATTTACACAGATTTTATCGCTAATTTACCTGATCTATGGTAAAAAGATAGTAGAGTAGTTACTTAATATAAAACATTCATTACCCCAAAAGGAGTTATCATGATTAAAATACCTTTCGTCTGCCACGGCACTCCAGTTGTTCTGACCTTCTGAATCGCCAGTTTCTGGGCAAACTATCGCAAGATATTGTGGCGTAATTTTTTGATGCTACTATATATACTACTAACGAACGAAAAATAATGCTTCGATTACCCAGAAGATGAACTGGATGAGCCAGAAGGGTGGGGTGAGTAAAATTATGGCCACAGTGGATGTGATTCCACTGTGGCCATTCCATTACCCAAAAAGAACTTCTATTTCGGATTCCGCATCATAGATGGTCATTCCATCAAAAATGGTAGCTTTCTCAAATTGCTCAAAGCACTCTCGGAAATCTTTTCCATGACAGCGAAAAATATAGTTCTCATTTCCGAAGCACTCGAAAATAACTAGTTCCGTAAGAGATGAATTTGCTTCATATTTCTGACACTGTAGCATATATTTTTTTCCACGAAAGAGAAATTCTTTCTCTGGTCCACCCATAGTGAGAATATCATCTATGAATTCTGATAATGTATTACCAATCATTGCTTAACCCCCTTGAATAATTTTTTGTATTTTTCATATAGTGGATGTCCGGGTTTAATTACGAACTTATCTGCTTGTCCGTGATGTTCGATTCCGGGTGTATTGTGAACATGAACATGCAGAATGTCACCATGACCGAGACTTTTTTCGTGGTGGTATCCGATTTCAAGAACAACTTCATGATTTGAATTATATTCTCGGTACTGGTGAAAAATACCATCCTTGTCATAAAGAACATAGCCAACACTACTATGGGATTCTTCCGGAAGCTTTAGCGACTTGCTCCTATCAATAGGATTGATGATTTTCACTCCATCAACTTTTCCAACTGTTTCATATGTGTAAGCAACCTGTTTGCCTCATTTTTTGTGTTTCCTTAAGCCTATAAGACAGTCCGGTCATGCAAATGTACCACGACCGCCCATTATCGCACCACCTTCCTAGAGGAACGATAATCAACAGGGATAATATTTCCTCGCATTTCATTAAATGGTTTGCCAAAGCAAATGACGGCTTCAGGCTCGATTTTGCTTAGCATGTAGTCGTATCCACGTAAGAATTCCTTCTTATTTTGCTTACAGCCAATCATTCCGATTGCAATGATAGAGTTCTTCTCGACACCGTCAAAGCAGAATTCATAGCTACGAGGCGTACTCCAACTGATTGTTGGAATCACAGTAAGCCCCTGTTCTTGCCAGTAACATCCACACCAGCGATTTTTTGCAACACTTTCTAGCTGTCTCCACAAATTCATATCAGCATATGTTGAAAAATCTGGACTTAGAAGAAACGCGTATTGAGAATACCTCCTCAGTGACTTTTCAGGATGGTTATATATTCCGTTGAAACGATAATCATCCACGAAGAAATGAACTCCATTTTTGGTGTTAGTTTCATTGTCATTTGAACGAGTATCGGAACAGGCAATCAATGAAATATTCTCAACATCTACTGCCTGCTTTTTTATAAGTGGAATATTCCACTTGCCGTGACCACTGTACTCATTGCGCATAAAAAGATTGTCGCTGCGCATACTTTTGCTTGTGTTTATATTCATTTAAAGTAACCTTTCCGCCCCATAAAAGAGCTGCGTGATTTTGTCAATTGGCGTTTTGTACAAAATATCAATTGAAGTGACGGAAAGGATATGCTACAATCTTGAATATCAAGAAAAAGGATGTAGCACATCCAAAAGTGAAACGTATTTTAACTGCTGGAACAGTTATGAATACGTTTTATTTTTTTCCCTCAATAGAACCACCTCCTTAACTTGCCTGTGAGAAGAGATATAGAATTTTCTCCTCATAATCGGTATATTCAGAATCGCCATAACGAAGCCATTTGTGATAATAAGATAAGGCATTACAAGCAGCTTCATAACTGATTTCAAAGATGCCAGTGATTTCCTCTGGCAATTCTAACTTCAGTTTATGAATGAGAACCGGTGGAGCAAGCGCAAATTTGGCAAAAAACTTAACTTCCTTTTCTGCTAATTCACTGTCTTCTGTGTGGTCAAGTACAACATGACCAATTTCATGCATGATTGTGTTATTGATTCGTCCGTACCCTTTTTTGTCATTGTAGTATATGTACCACTCACCAGTATCAAGCTGTAAACAGAAACCATCATCGCTTTTCTTTAACAACAATCTCTGCGTAGCTTCCGGATATGCAGAATACGGAATGACTTTAATGTCCATCTTGCTGGCTATTTCAAAACCATTGATAGGCACACACCTGATATCGTATTCTTCATACATTCGAACTACAATCTGCTTAATCTCTTCATAACGTTCATTTGATAATCTGATTCCCAAATTCTATTCTCCTCCAAATAATGCATTAATTAGTTCTTTCTTCTCTTCATTTGACATAGCGGATGCATTACGAGCAATAAGTCTGCGTATACGTGGGTAACTGAATTCGTCATTTTCAATGCCCAAGAGATAGTCGGATGTTGTGTGCAGAGCAGTAGCAATGCAGGCTAAAGTCTCTGGTTTAGGGTCTCTGGTTCCAGATATATATCTGGACATTACACATTCGGTAATACCAACACGTTCAGCCAATTCTTTTTGTTGTAGTCCTTGTTCTTTCAATAAGATGGATATGCGATTGCCTAACTCCTTACTCATGTGAATTTCTCCTTTGATCACCAACCTATTCGTGGTAATTTGAATCATACCGCAGGCTTGCCAATTTGTCAATAGCTATTGCCATAATAAAATTAGGACAGTAGAAACGATAATCTACTGTCCTGAAAATTAGAATTCATGTGATAGCGGCACCCAATGGTTATCTGTCATATCATGTGCGAATTCTGTATTGTTGATGTAAAGCTGATTGTCTTTATCTCGGACGAACCCCCAGTGGAGGGAATGCTCCGCAGCATAGTTTTTGAATGCATTGAATTTGTTCTCAATCTGAATGTCGATATTCTTGTCCTTGCCCTTGGACTCGCCACCCTTGGTCTCAATAACCCAGACAGTTCCATCTTTCTTCATAATTATATAGTCAGCATAGAAGAGCCACTGATTCTGAAGCCCATCCATATATACGGATGTTGGATTCATTTGATGAATAATCGTTGCCGGCCGTTATTATTTTCGATTTTTACTAAAAATATCTAAAGACGCTTAGAAAGATAGAACCGACTGTTGGAAAAGGCATGGATAAAGTCCTGCGCTATCATGTCTATGGGAAAGAATTCAGCCAAAGCAAAACACCTAAATTTGAATGTACAATGATTCGAATGAACAAAATTCGAAGCTTTACAAACACTATAAGAAATTATTAAAATGAGTTGAATTATGATTAATGGTAATGTTGACGAGTTTATTGAAAAACTCTTAGATGATGAAGAGGTTATATATGTCTATCATGGAAAAAAGTATTTTTCGCAAGGATACAATCTGGATGATGGAACATATTATTTTGAACTGCAGCAGTGGGAACCTACAGCGACTGTTTTATGGAGTGTAAAAGGATTAGATCGTCCAGCTAGTTTGGATGCTTTTCTAAAAGAACCATTGTTTGATGAAAAAACTTTCTGGGAATGTGAAAAGGAAATAGAATGGGTGGATTATTAGTAGGTTTGAAAAAGGGTGGAAGGATAATGTGGCATGAAAACAATTGATATGCGGTTTAATGATGATATTATACAAGAATGGATTGGGAAAAAGTTTCTTAAGTATAAGTGTGATCAATTTAATGTTACCAATAGTGTTACTCAGATAGTTGGATTATATATTGGAGATGAAATATACTCGTTAACCAATATTCAGGAAGCAGTTGATTATTTTGGTATCATTGAAGATATGAGCGTATTCAAGATAACAAAAGTTGAAGACTCTGCAATCAAGTCAGCATTAAAAAATGTTGAGATGATAGCTACGTCTGTTAGTAAAGAAATAACTTCGGTAAAGATTGTTAATGAGCAACAGAATATGGCGATTAATGGTGAGTCAGCATATGAGGTTTGGCTAACGAGAGCCATTATCTTTGAAGTGAGTGGGAGAGAGTTATCTTTTGAAAAGGATACGGTTCCGTTTTCTGAGGAAATTATAATTCGAAGAGGTCATGATTTAATTGATAAAATCTCTGATAATGATGACTTCTTGCAAGAGTGGGATGAAGAATATTCTCCGGAATATAAAAGAGATGTGCTTGTAATCAAATAAATGTAGAAACAGATGGATAGCTATATATGACATACGATGAACTATTAAAGATTTTTGAAAAAGGCGACGATTGTGATGAGACAGTATTTTACTTTAAAACCGATCCCAAACAAAAAGAGCATTATCTTGGATTTATACCCAAATATGATAAGCCATATTGGATTGGATATTGTGATATAGAAGATGGTTGTGAATTTACAACTGCCAAAGAGATGTTTGAGGCAAAAGTATTTGATGGTAAATCCATAAAATCTCGATGGGATGAGGTTGTATTGTGTTCGATAAATGGAAGAAATGTAGAAGATTTTTTTTGAAAATGATTATATGACTTCTGGTCCATAAATTTCAGGATGCACAGGAAGATTTTCAAAAAGCAATTAATTCATAATGACCTGATGAAAATGAGAGAAAAATGGCTGAATGCCAGTATATATCTTAATCCCCAATTTCTTACCTGTCGGTTCCCAATGGCAGATTTGCCTTTGGTACAGACTTGAAATTTACCAAAGTTTTTACCAAAATTGATGACAAAAATATGCAAAGATATGCCAAAATATGCCAGAATAAGTGAAAAATGAAGAAAGGTAAAAAGGCTTGAAAAGCCCGAAAATACTGGAAACATGAGAAAAATCAAGATTTTATTCATCTGCCACGGCAACATTTGCCGTTCTCCTATGGCAGAGTCTATATTTAACTATAAAATTAAACAACTTGGTATAGCGGATAGATTTGAAGTCGACTCCGCAGGTACAAGTCGTGAAGAAATAGGCCATGAGGTACACAGGGGTACCGTCAGGAAACTGAAGGAAATGAATATACCGGTAACGCCGCATAAAGCCAGACAAATGACATGGGTTGATTATGAGTATTATGACTATATCATTGCAATGGATTCATTTAATGTTGCAAATATCCTTCGCATAGCAGGTGATTCCGACTATGACGGTAAGGTTCATAAGATTATGGAATATGCCGGAGAAGACAGGGATGTTGCAGATCCATGGTATACAGGCAACTTTGATGCCACTTATAATGAGATTTCCAGAGGTGTAGACGGTTTACTTGAAGAGCTTGTTAAGGAATTAAATTAAGTTTTAGAATTTGAACTTATATTAAGCACAGAACATTATCAAACATACAATTTAAATTTATATATAAAACTTATAAACATAAATAAAGATAAAAACATAAAAAAGTGGGCTGAGTATCAACTGATACCTGACCCACTTTTTATTTATAAGAACATTTTAAATAATACAATTACGGCGATACCGAGTATTATTCTGTACCATCCGAATACAACGAAGGTATGTTTCTTTATGTATCCTACTATAAATCTGATTACAAATATGGATACAAGGAAAGCAACCACAACACCGATAAGAAGTAGTAGTGCTTCATTTGGTGCAAAATGGAATCCGAACTTAACAAGCTTTCCAAGACTTGCTCCAAGCATTACAGGAATTGCAAGCAGGAATGTAAATTCTACAGCAAGTTTTCTGGAGAATCCCATTAAAAGCATTGCAATGATTGTTATTCCGGATCTTGAAGTCCCAGGGAATACTGCAGCAATTGTCTGAAACATTCCGATAACAAATGCCATAAGGAATGTTATGTCGCTTAATCTGCTGACACGGACTTTCTTTCCTTTTTTAGCTTTTTCTACGGCAATAAATACGAAACCTACAACTATCAGCGCAATGGCAATTGACATGGGGTTGTAAAATGCTGCATTTATTGCATCGTCAAAAAAGAAACCTACAATTGCGGCAGGTATTGTGGCCACAATTATTTTTCCCCACAACAGCAGTGATGACAATTTGATCTGAACATATCCGGATTCTCTTGTAAATGGAAACAATTTCCAGAAGAATGGAATTATTACAGCACATATTGCTCCGAGCTGGATGACTACTTCGAACATTTCAAAGAAACCGTCAGATACCGTATAGAATGATGTTATCTGATTCAGCAGTATCATATGCCCGGTGGAACTGACTGGAAGCCATTCGGTTATTCCCTCAACCAGTCCGAACAGTACGGCTGTAAGCATATCAAGGTTAAATAACATTTATATCACCTCTATTAGTGAGTTCCGGTTGAACCGAATCCGCCTTCGCCTCTTACTGTGTCTGTTAATTCATCCACTTCGTTAAATGTAGCAGCATAGTAAGGTGTGAATACGATCTGAGCGATTCTTTCATACTTTTCTATTTTCTGAATTTCATTGCTATGGTTGTGGAGTGCAACCATGATTTCACCTCTGTAGTCGGAGTCGATTACGCCAACCTTATTGGCCGGAGCAAGGCCTCTTTTACATGCAAGAGAACTTCTGGCATATACAAGGCCTACAAGCCCCTCAGGAATTTCGATTGCAATTCCTGTATGAACAAATACTGTCTCATCTGGCATGATAGTAGCTTCTTCTAATGAAAATAAATCTGAACCCGCTGCATATTCAGAACCTGTAAGTGGCTCCTTCGCCTCATCATTTAATTTTTTAAAGTTGATGACTGTTCTATTAAGACTCATAACCTTCCCTTTCTATAACATATCCTGCTTCAAGCGATTTTTGTACATCTATTGTCCGCTGATTTTCAGATCCTTTGAACTTAAGCATGAGATTGCGCTGTTCTTCGATAAACGGACCATCAACGATTACATCTATATATTTTAATAATTCGGATGTATATGGCGACTCCTTCGTCATTGTATCTATAATGTCCTTGTCAAAAAGGTATCCCGTAAAGCACCATACGTCTTTTTCAGGATATGTTTCTTTTACTTTTTTTAACAGAGGAAGTAATCCCTCCTGATTTACATATTCAAATGGTTCTCCGCCCAAAATGGTTATACCTGCAATATATGATGCTTTCATGGCATCTATTATTTTATCCATTACCGCCTCATCAAATGGCTTACCTGCATTAAAATCCCAGGTTACAGTATTAAAACACCCATTGCAGTGATGTGTACATCCGGATACATATAATGTAACTCTGATACCGGGTCCATTGGCCACATCAAATAATTTTAGTTCGGAATAATTCATTTAAACACCACATTTCATTTACAAGTTGACATAATTGTTTTTAATTATAGCAAAAAAAACACGCATTTAAAATAAATCTTATTTATTCTTTGCTTAAAAGGTTGTATATTATATACTAAATTTATTTTCTACTATATATGTGAGGTGGTATTTATGCCAGGAAATACAGAAAAAACAAAGAAATTGAGCGACAATTTAAAAAACAATGTTCCGGCGGATTATACACCACCGGAGGTTCTCTATGATGAGTTACTTGATACAATAAGAAGATATCATCCATCTAAGGATTTATCTGACATTGAGAGAGCATATAAGATTGCCTATGATTCACATGTTGGACAGTTCAGAAAGTCCGGCGAGCCATATATTATTCACCCTATTTGCGTAGCAATTATCCTTGCCCAGCTTGAGCTCGATAAGGAGACTATTGTTGCGGGATTACTTCATGATGTTGTTGAGGATACTGATGTAACTCTTGACGACATTGTTAAGGAATTCGGTGAAGAAGTAGCGCTCCTCGTTGACGGCGTTACAAAGCTTACAAGATTAAAGTATAAACAGGATAAAATTGATATTCAGGCGGAAAATTTGCGTAAAATGTTTCTTGCCATGGCAAAGGATATCAGAGTTATCCTTATTAAGCTTGCAGACAGACTTCACAATATGAGAACTCTTCAATATCAATCACCCGCAAAGCAGATTGAGAAGTCAAGAGAGACCATGGATATTTATTCTCCTCTTGCAAACAGACTCGGAATATCGAAAATTAAAATTGAACTTGATGATTTATCAATGAGATATCTTCTCCCTGATGTTTATAAGAGTCTCAGACAAGAAGTGCATACGCTAAGACCTGGCAAAGAAGCTTTTATGGAGAAGGTGAAAAAAGAAATTGCCATGCATATGGAAAATAACCATATTGATGCAGTGGTTACGGGAAGAGTAAAGCACTATTTTTCCATATACAGGAAAATGGTAACACAGAATAAAACTCTCGATCAGATATATGATATATTTGCCGCAAGAATTATCGTAAAGACTGAAAAAGATTGTTATGCGGCTCTCGGCGTTATTCATGATATGTATAAGCCGATTCCCGGACGGTTTAAAGATTACATCGCCATGCCTAAGCCTAATATGTATCAGTCATTA
>OLQA01002029.1_pt1 | contig 16667 bp, 14 predicted proteins | sample 1673151 | NCBI WGS metagenome assembly OLQA01 (sample SAMEA3136760, study PRJEB25190) | human gut metagenome | biome: human gut; feature: human-associated habitat; material: faeces | place: Austria | collected 2013 | reverse complement strand
TAGCGCTGGGGGGTGTGGGTCAGGATGCCAAAGGGGTAGCAGGTGTACAGGATGCAGCTGGGCTCCTCGGCACCCCAGCGCACCTTATCGACGTCGGTTTCCTGAATGACCTGCATGTCGGTGACTTTATAGGTAAAGTCGCCCCAGTCGGTCTCCAGATGAATGATGGCACCGAGCTGCGTCGAGCCAAGGTCCGAGAAGTACGTGCCCGTATGCCCGCCGATAAAGACTGTGCCGTTCTCGCCGGGCAAGACGCAGTCACTCTCGGCGCGGCAGCCCGCGCCGCGGCCAAACTGGCCTTCGCTGTCGCCCCAATAGAGGGCGCAGTCCACGTTTGTGCCTTCGACCCAGATGCGGCCCAGCTTATCGCCGTACTGCACGCTGTCGTGCTCGGCCTGCGCAGCGGTGACCTGCTCGGCACGCTTCGCGGCGGCTGCTTCGGCGGCCCGGCGTTCTTCCTCCTGACGGGCTGCCTCGGCGGCTTCACTGGCGGCGCGGGCAGCCTCCTCCTCGGCGGCTTTGGCGGCCTCGCTGGCAGCAGCGGCACTGGCCGCAGCGGCAGCCTCGGCAGCTCTCTGCCGGTTTTTGGAGATGACCAGCGCCGCCGCTATGCCGACGCAGACGGCCAGCGCCAATGCGCAGAGGGCCAGGCACTTTGCCATCCGTTTGCGGCTCATGCGTTGTGCTCCCGGCTGGCGAGGTAAGCAGCGGGGCCGCTCCGGTACAGTTCGCCGCCGTGGGTGTCCAACAGGACCGTCAGCGGGAAGTCCTTAACCACCAACTTACGCACCGCCTCACAGCCGAGGTCCGGCCACGCAATGATCTCGCAGCTCTGCACACTGCCGGCCATCAGGGCACCGGCCCCGCCGATGGCGGCCAGATAGACCGCGCCGTTTTTGACGACGGACTGCTTGACGGCATCGGTGCGCTTGCCCTTGCCGATCATGCAGGCCAGTCCCAGATCCAGCAGCCGCGGTGTGTAGGCGTCCATACGGCCCGAGGTCGTGGGGCCTGCCGCGCCGATGGCACAGCCCGGGCGCTCCGGCGTGGGGCCGACGTAGTAGATGGCCGCGCCCTCAATGGGGAACGGCAGCGGCTCGCCCTTGTCCAGCAGCTCCATCATGCGGGCGTGGGCGGCGTCACGGGCGGTGTAGACCACGCCCGACAACAGCACGGTATCCCCTGCTTTCAGCGGCGCAAGGTTCTGCTTGGAGAGGGGCGTTTTCAGTACATATTGCATCGTTGCGCCTCCTTACAGCGTGCGGCTGGCGCGGCGGGTGACGTGGCAGCTGATGTTGACGGCCACGGGCAGGCAGGCCACATGGGTAGGCTTTTGCTCAATGGCAACCCCCAGGCAGGTCGTGGCGCCGCCAAAGCCCTGCGGGCCAAAGCCTGTGGCATTGATGGCATCCAGCAGTTCCTTTTCCAGCGCCGCATAATACGGGTCGGCGTTGGGTTCGTCCAGCGGGCGCAGCAGTGCCTTTTTGGCCAGCGCTGCGCAGTGGTCGAAGCTGCCGCCGATGCCGATACCCAGCACAATGGGCGGGCAGGGGTTGGCTCCGGCCTGCTCCACCGTGTCAAGCACGAATTTTTTCACGCCCTCGACGCCGTCGGCTGGCTTGAGCATGGCAAGGCGGCTCATGTTCTCACTGCCTGCGCCCTTGGGGGCGACGGTGATTTTGCAGCCGCTGCCCGGCACAAGATGCACGGTCAGAAATGCCGGGGTGTTGTCCCCCGTGTTAACGCGCTGCAGCGGGTCGGCAGTGATGGATTTGCGTAAGAATGCTTTCTCGTAGCCGCGGCGCACGCCCTCGTTGACGGCATCGGTCAGGTCGCCGTCAATGTGAGCGTCCTGGCCCAGCTCGATAAAGACGCAGGCCATGCCGGTGTCCTGGCAGATGGGCAGGTCTTTTTCTTTCGCAACGCAGAGATTCTGCTGCAATAAGCCCAGTGTCTCCTTTGCCAGCGGCCACGGCTCGGCGGCCTCGGCGGCATCCAGTGCTGCCTTTACGTCGGCGGGCAGCCGGGTGTTGGCCTCGATGCAGAGAGCCTCCACTGCGTCGGTGATGGCGGCGGCGGGAATTTCACGGATGCTCATACGCGCGCCACGCCGCTTTCTCTCGCGGCCTGTGCGACGGCAGCGGCGACGGCATCGGCCACGCGGGGGTCAAATGCCTTGGGCAGGATGTTTTCCTCGTTCAGCTCGTCGTCGGGGATGAGACCCGCGATGGCCTTAGCGGCGGCCATCTTCATGGCGGGGTTGATGTCCCGCGCACGGACGGACAGCGCCCCCTTGAAGATGCCGGGGAACGCCAGCACATTGTTGACCTGGTTCGGGAAGTCGGAACGGCCCGTGCCGATGACGCGGACGCCCGCCTGCTTAGCGAGGTCGGGCATGATCTCGGGCGTGGGATTCGCCATGGCGAACACAATCGCGTCCTTCGCCATCGTGGCGGCCAGTTCGGGGGTCAATGCGCCCGCAATCGACGTACCAATGAAGATGTCCGCGTCCCGTATGGCCTCGGCCAGACCGCCGGTCAGCTTGTCGGGGTTCGTCTCCTCGGCCAGCCTGCCCTTGTGGCCTTCAAGGCCCGCGGGGCGGTTCGGGTAGAGGATGCCGTGCTCATCAACGGCGACGATGTTCTTAGCGCCCGCGACCTGCAGCATGTGGATGATGGCCGTGCCCGCCGCGCCGGGGCCGTTCTGGACGATCTTGACGTCCTCAATGCGCTTGCCGACGACCTTCAGGGCGTTGAGCACACCCGCCAGCACGATGATGGCTGTGCCGTGCTGGTCGTCGTGGAACACGGGGATGTCGAGGTCACGCTCGAGTTCGGCTTCGATTTCAAAACACTCAGGGCTGCGGATGTCCTCCAGGTTGATACCGCCGAAGGTCGGGGCAATGGCCTTGACCGCAGCGATGACCTCCTCCTTCGTCTTGGCGTTCAGGCAGATGGGGAACGCATCGACGCCGCCGAACTCCTTGAACAGGACACACTTGCCCTCCATGACCGGCAGACCGGCCTCGGGGCCGATGTTGCCCAGACCCAGCACGGCAGTGCCGTTCGTGACGACGGCGACGGTACGGCCCTTCATCGTGTAGGTGTAGACGTCATCGGGGTTTGCCTTGATCTTGCGGCACGGCTCGGCCACACCGGGGGTATAGGCGGTGGACAGCGCGTCGCGGTCCTTGCATTCGCAAAGGCTCTGCACGGCGATTTTACCGGGGAATTTGCTGTGAAGTTCCAGGGCTGCTTTGTTGTAATCCATGCTGTACCTCTCCTTTATATAGTTTTACTTTCCGTAATGATGCCCGGTAGGGGCCGGACATGTCCGGCCCGCAGGCTTGCCGCCACATCGCTATGGATTTTACGTTGAGGGCAGGGCATGCCCTGCCTCTACCGAGTTGCTTCTTTTATTCGTGGTGTACCGGCGCATAGTCCGGTTCCAGCTTTATGACACAGAAATGGTCGGGCCACTTAGCCTGTACGGCATTGCGCAGGGCATTGACGAGCTTGACGCCCCGGTGCTGCTTGTCGGTCATGTACTCAGCAGGGACGGCACAGTCAAAAATCACGTTCGTATGTGTCGGGCCGGGCACAATGCGCAGGTCGTGGATGTTGGCCAGCGGCGCGAGCTCCTCGACCTCACGCTGCAAAAACGCCTTCAGCTCGTCCGCGTGGGGGTCACCGGTCACGACGGGGTCAAAGTGGATCGTCGCGATCAGCCCGTCCTCCACAAGCAGGTCCCGCTCAATGCGGTCAATGACATCGTGACTGTGCATGACGTCGTCCTTAGCGTCCATTTCCAGATGGAAGCTGACCAGGCGGCTGCCGGGGCCGTAGTCGTGGATCATCAGATCGTGCACGCCCAGCACGCCGGGATAGCTCAGGGCCTTTTTCTCGATATGTTCGACCAGATCCGAGTCAGGCGCTGCACCCAGCAGCGGATTGATGGTGTCTTTGACGAGCATTGCACCGCTGTACAAAATGAACGCCGCCACACCGATACCCATCAGTCCGTCAATGCGGGCAAATCCGGTGAGCTTTGTCAGAATCGTGGCTACCAGAACCGCTGCCGTCGTGATGACATCGTTGCGGGCATCGGCGGCGGTGGCCAGCAGCGTTTCCGAGTCGATGGCCGTGCCGATCTGCCGGTTCAGCCTGCTCATCCAGAGCTTAACGAGGATGGACGCAATCAGTACTGCAACCATGAGCCAGCTGAAAGCGACCTCCGTCGGGTGCAGAACCTTGGCAAAGCTCTCCTTCAAAAGCTCCACGCCGATGACCAGGATCATGACAGAGACCGCCAGCCCGGCCAGATACTCATACCGGGCATGGCCGTAGGGATGCTCCGAGTCCGCCGGGCGCGCACCGAGTTTGAAGCCGACGAGGCTGACGATATTGGAGCTGGCATCGGACAGGTTGTTCATGCCGTCGGCGGTGATGGCAACGCTGCCGGTCAGTACACCGACGGCGATCTTGCCGCCCGCCAGCAGTAGGTTGCACACCACGCTGACGATGCAGGCCAGATTTCCGTAGGCCGTGCGGACGGCGCGATCCGCGGTGCTTTTATAATTTTTGACGAAAGCCCGTATTAAAAGCTGAATCAGTGGGAATACCCCCTCTTTTAGAAAAAGACAGACCTTGTAAGGGTCTGCCTTTTGGTTGGCTATAAGTTCTTGCCTCCTCTGGGAGGGGGCCAAGGAGAAAAATTACTTCCGCACGATGCAGGCATCGCGCTCGGGGCCGACGGAGATGTACTTGATCTTGCAGCCGACCAGCTCCTCCAGACGCTTTACATAGTCCTGAGCAGCCTTGGGCAGGTCCTCAAACTTGCGCACGCCGTTGATATCGCAGTGCCAGCCGTGGACTTTCTCCACAACAGGCTGGGCATCGTCCAGCGTCTTGCCCATCGGGAAGCGGGTCGTGGTGGTGCCATCGGTCAGCTTGTAGGCGGTGACGATGGGCACTTCCTCCATGTAGTCGAGGACGTCCAGCAGGGTCAGGGCCAGTTCATCGCAGCCCTGGCACTGCACGCCGTAGCGGCTTGCCACAGCGTCGAACGGACCGACGCGGCGGGGACGGCCCGTGGCGGCGCCGTACTCATGGCCGTGCTCACGCAGCACGTCCTTTTCCGCCTCGGTCATAGCCAGCTCCGTGGTGAAGGGGCCCTCACCGACGCAGGAGGAATAAGCCTTCATAATGCCGATGGAGAGGTTCAGCTTGTGGCCCGGGATGCCCGCACCGATGGGTGCATAGGCGGACACAGTGTTGGAGGAAGACGTGTAAGGATAGATGCCGAAGTCGATGTCACGCAGAGCGCCCAGCTGGGCCTCGAACATGATCTTCTTGCCCTCGCGGTCAGCCTTGTCCAGATAGCCGCCCACATCGCAGATGTAGGGGGCAAACAGCTTGGAATATTTCTCGCACCAGGCCCACATCTCGTCAACGCTGACGGGCTTCTGGCCGTAGATCTTCTCCATGGTCAGGTTCTTGGACTCGACGATGGTCTCCAGACGTTTCCTGACACTGGCGTCCATGTGGACGAGGTCGCCCATGCGCAGGGTCTTTTTCATGTACTTGTCGCCGTAGCTGTAGGCGATGCCGCGCTTGGTGGAGCCGAACTGAGCGCCGGTCTTGGACAGGCGCTCTTCCTCAAGGCCATCCTGTGCGACATGGAACGGCATGGTGATGGTCGCACGGTCAGAGATTTTCAGGTTTTTGGGGCTGATCTCAACACCCTTCTCGGTCAGGGAGGCGATTTCCTTCTCGAGGTGCTCGGGGTCGATGACCATGCCGCCGCCCATAACGCAGACAACGTCGGGGCGCAGAATGCCGGAGGGAATCAGGTTCAGGACGAATTTGCCGCGCTCGGTCTTGACGGTGTGGCCTGCATTGTCGCCGCCCTGATAGCGCGCAACAATGTCATAGTCCTGGCTGAGCAGGTCGACCATGCGGCCCTTGCCCTCGTCGCCCCAGTTAATGCCGGTAATGGAAGTAAGCATACGTTTCTACCTCTTTTGTAAGTAAATAGGCATTTCAGCCTTTTCCGGAATCTCCGGGATCCGCTGCCGTTCTGTATTATATCATATTTGTCAAGAGAATACTATAGCTGTTTTGTACAAGATTCAAATGTTTCCGTTGGCGCAGTTGCAGGGGCAGATCAATGCTTAGAGAGCTTCGCATACTCGGCATAGGGGATCTTTGCGCCGTCCGCAGTCTGGACATAGGTGCTGTCGAGCTGCTGTTTGAAGGCCGCGCGCATATCGGCCAGATACTCCTTGCGCAAAGCGTCGCGCTCGGCGGTCTCGCGCTCGGTCAGACCGATGGCCTTGGCCTTTTTTGCCAGCGCGTTGATGCGGTCAATTTTGGATTTTTCCATGGTGTATGTCTCCTTGTTGTTTGTCTATTTTCCATTATACCACATTTTCACAGCAATTTCATTTTACTTTTCCGAAAAAGCGTGTATAATAAGAAAGTATGCAATTTTGAAAAAGACAGGAGAATTCCATGAAACTGAAGAATTTCCGCCGTGTGGCAGCCCTTGGCATGGCTGTCGGCATGACCGCTGTGCTTGCGGCCTGCGGCAATACCGCTGACACCGCCTCCTCCGAGGCCGCTGAATCTACCGCCGAGACGGCTGACACCGCCGAGAAGGCCAGCGCTGAGACCGCGGACGCTGAGTACGCCTATCTGGCTGATTTCAGCTTTTCCGATGCGTTTGACGAGAACGGTTATCTCAAGGGCGTGACCGCCGCCGATTATGTCACCCTGCCCGACGACTACGCGGACATCACGATCAGCGCCGACCTGGGCCAGGTCAGCGACGACGACATCAATGATTACATTGATTCCAACGTGCTGTCCAACTTTGCGACCACGAATGAGGTCAAGGACCGCGCAGCCGCGGACGGCGATACGGTCAACATTGACTATGTGGGCCGCATCGACGGCGTTGCTTTCGACGGCGGCGACACCAAGGGCAGCGGTGCCGACCTGACTTTGGGCAGCGGCACCTACATTGACAACTTTGAAGATCAGATCGTCGGCCATGAAGTCGGCGACGAGTTCGAGATCAGCGTGAAGTTCCCGGAGGACTATCAGGCAGAAGAGCTCAAGGGCAAGGACGCGACCTTCAAGATCAAGCTGCACCAGATCAAGCGCAAGGAGCTCCCGACCCTCGACGATGAGTTCGCAAAGGACGTAAGCGAGTTCGATACGCTTGACGAGTACAAGAACAGCCTCCGCGAGAAGCTGCAGAGCGACCGCGAGAAGCAGGAAGAGATGAACGTTGAGAACCAGATCTTTGATGCACTCATCGAGAAGGTACAGGGCGAGATTCCGGAAGAGATGTACGAGCAGGAAGTTGAGGAGAGCATCAACAACTTCGCATACCGCCTCCAGTCTCAGGGGCTGAACCTCGAAACCTACCTCAAGTATACCGGCATGGACGTCAACGCCATCAAGGAGCAGTTCAGACCGCAGTCCGAGAAGCAGCTTAAGCTGAGACTCGCACTTGAGAAGATTGCTGAGCTTGAGAACCTCGAAGTTTCCGATGAGGCTGTTGAGGAAGAGTACGAGAAACTCGCAAAGCAGTACAACATGGAAGTCGCGCAGATCAAGAACCTCGTTGCAGAGACGCAGATCAGAGCAGACCTTAAAAACCAGAAGGCAATCGACTTTGTTAAGGAAAACGCTTCCGTAAAGGCAGAAAAGCCGGCAAAGAAGACCACCAGAAGAAAGAGCACCAAGAAGGCAGTGGAAGAAAAAACCGAGGAAACAGCTGAAGCTAAGACCGAGGAATAATTTGCCGCCTTTACGGTTAGTATTATAGCATATATTGCTTCTTTCGCCCGCTGTCCCTGCATCGGACAGCGGGCGAAGCAAAAGAAGCGCGAAAGGAGTTTGTACGATGAGTTTGGTACCTTATGTTGTGGAGCAGACGAGCAGAGGAGAGCGTTCCTACGATATTTTCTCCCGTCTTCTCAACGATAGAATCATTATGCTGAACGACGAGGTGAACGACACCACAGCGAGCCTTGTCGTAGCACAGCTTCTGTATCTCGAGGGTCAGGACCCCGATAAGGACATCAGCCTGTATATCAACAGCCCCGGCGGCGTCATCACGGCCGGCATGGCGATTTATGATACCATGCAGTACATCAAGTGCGATGTTTCCACCATCTGCATGGGCATGGCAGCTTCCATGGGTGCGTTCCTGCTGGCTGCCGGCGCAAAGGGCAAGCGCTATGCGCTGCCGAACGCCGAGATTATGATCCATCAGCCGTCCGGCGGTGCGCAAGGTCAGGCTACGGATATCCAGATTCAGGCAGAGCGTATTCTTCAGACGAAGAAGAGCCTCAACACCATCCTCGCAGAGCGTACGGGTCAGCCGTACGAAGTCATCTGCAAGGATACGGAGCGCGATAACTTCATGACCGCACAGCAGGCCATGGAGTACGGCCTTATTGATAAGGTCATCGCAACGAAATCGAAATAACGAAAGGGCGTGTTTTCATGCCGAATAATTTCGGAAATGATAACGAAGTGCGCTGCTCCTTCTGCGGGAAGCCGCAGTCGCAGGCAAAGCGCCTGATCTCCGGCAACGGCGTGTATATCTGTGACGAATGCGTAGAGCTCTGCATGGACATCATCGCGGATGAAGATTCTCTCCACCGCGGCCGCCCGCAGCCGAAAAACGAGCCGCGCGCCGAAATGGTGCTGCCGAAGCCGCAGGAGATCAAAAAGCAGCTCGATGAATACGTCATCGGGCAGGACGAAGCCAAAATGACGCTCGCGGTGGCGGTCTATAACCACTATAAGCGCATTTTCTTCAGCGGTGAAGACGGCGGCGTGGAGATTGCAAAGAGCAACGTGCTGCTGCTTGGTCCCACCGGTGTCGGCAAGACCTATCTTGCGCAGACGCTTGCAAAGCTTTTGGACGTTCCGTTCGCCATTGCGGACGCAACGACTCTGACGGAAGCCGGCTATGTCGGCGAAGACGTCGAAAACATCCTGCTGCGTCTCATTCAGGCAGCAGATTACGACATTGAGCGTGCCGAGCACGGCATCATCTATGTCGATGAGATCGATAAGATTTCCAGAAAGTCCGAAAACCCGTCCATCACGCGTGACGTCAGCGGCGAGGGCGTGCAGCAGGCACTGCTCAAAATTCTGGAGGGTACCATTGCCGGCGTCCCGCCAAAGGGCGGCAGAAAGCACCCGCAGCAGGAGGTCATCAACATCGATACCTCGAACATTCTCTTCATCTGCGGCGGTGCGTTCGACGGCCTTAAAAGCGTCATTCAGCGCCGTACCGAAGCGCAGACGCTGGGCTTTAACTCGGTCATCAAGAGCAAAGACGAGCTTGATAACACGGAGTGGATGAAAGAAGTTACCCCGCACGACCTCGTCAAGTTCGGCCTCATCCCGGAACTTGTCGGTCGTCTGCCGGTCATCACCGCGCTGAGCGACCTCGACAAAGCCGCACTTGTGCGTATCCTCACAGAGCCGAAAAACTGCCTTGTCAGCCAGTATAAGAAGCTCTTTGACCTTGATAAGGTCGATTTGGAGTTCACACCCGAAGCGCTTGACGCCATTGCGGAAAAGACCATTGCCCGCAAGACCGGCGCCCGTGGTCTGCGTTCCATTATGGAAGATACGCTGAAGAACCTGATGTTTGAGGTCCCGAGCGATTATACGATCGAAAAGATCACCGTTACCAAGGATTCGGTAGAGAACGGCGCTGCGCCTGAAATCGTGCACAATCCCGACCGCGTCCCGGTAAAGATCAAAATGACACAACCCAAACGGCGCGCTCGCAAGGATTCGGCATCATAGTGATCATCATACAGGCTGTGCAGCGATCCCTGCTGCGCAGCCTTGTCTGATTTATAAGGATTTGATAATTTTATGAAAGAAACCATACTTGAGGAAGAGAGAGTTCTGCCGGTACTCGCCGTACGCGGACTCGTCGTGTTCCCCGGCATGATCGTGCAGTTTGATATCGGCAGAAAAAAGTCCGTTCTGGCCGCCAAAGCGGCGCTGGATACGGATAGCCGCGAGCTGTTCATCGTCACGCAGACTGACCTTTCGGAAAGCGAGCCCACGGCGGAAGACCTCTATAAAATCGGTGTCATCGCCCGCATCAAGCAGGTGGTACACACCGCAGATAACGGCATCAAGCTGCATGTGGAAGGCATCGAGCGCGCGGAGATTATGTCCGTTGTGCAAAATGAGCCGTACCTCACGGGCAGCGTGTGCGTGTGCAAGCCGATCGCCGCACGCCACACCGCAAGAACGGAAGCGCTCAGCCGCATTGCACAGGAGAGATTTGAAGAGTACATCCGCTGGTTCCGTCAGGTGCCGCCGGATATTCTGCTCGGCGTTATGCAGCAGAAGGACTGCGGTGATTTGGCCGACTTTATCGCAGCGAACATCTCGCTCGATTTTGAGCAGAAGCAGTGCATTCTCGACGAGCTCCACCCGGAAAAGCGCATTGCAAAACTCAATGATATTTTGAGCGATGAAATCAAAGTCTTATCGCTCGAACGTGAGATTTCGCAAAAGGCGCAGGAGCAAATGGATGAAAATCAGCGCGTTTACATGCTGCGCGAGCAGATGCGCGCCATTGCAAGCGAGCTTGGCGAAGAGGATAACCCGCAGGAGGAATCCGACGAATTCCGCCAGAGAATAGAAAAACTAAACCTGCCGCAGGTCGCGCGCGAAAAACTCTTAAAAGAGTGCGATCGCCTCGCCAAAATGCCATACGGCTCGCATGAGGGTTCCGTCATGCGCGTGTACCTCGAAACGTGCCTTGAGCTGCCGTGGAACACGAGCTCCAAGGAGCGCTTGGACCTCGACCGCGCGGAGAAAATTCTCAACCGCGACCATTACGGCATGGAAAAGGTTAAAGCAAGATTTTTGGAGACGCTCGCCGTGCGCAAGCTCTCTGACCAGGCGACGGGGCAGATCATTTGCCTTGTCGGCCCGCCGGGCGTTGGCAAAACGTCCATTGCGCGCTCTATCGCCGAGGCGACCGGCCGCAAATATGTGCGCGTTTCCCTCGGCGGCGTGCGCGACGAAGCGGACATCATGGGCCACCGCCGCACCTACGTCGGCTCCATGCCGGGCCGCATCATGGCGGCTGTGAAGCAGGCGGGCACGAATAACCCCCTCATCCTGCTCGATGAGATCGATAAGCTCGGTCAGAGCTTTAAGGGCGATCCGTCCGCGTCGCTGCTTGAGGTGCTCGATCCCGAACAGAACAGCGCGTTTCAGGACCATTACATCGACCTGCCGTTCGACCTCAGCCACGTGCTGTTTGTCACCACGGCAAACGACGCTTCCGCCATTCCGGGCCCGCTCTACGACCGCATGGACGTCATTACGCTCGGCAGCTACACGGCGGAGGAAAAGTTCCACATCGCCTCGAAATATTTGGTGCCCAAGCAGCTGAAAAAGCACGGCATCAAGGCGGCGCAGCTGCGCTTCACACCGAAGGCACTGCACGCGATCATCGAAGACTACACCCGCGAAGCCGGCGTGCGCACATTGGAGCGCACCATCGGCACCATTTGCCGCAAAGTCGCGCGCCGCATCGTCACGGAGGAAGATTTCAGGTCTTATTCCGTGAAGCCCGCCGACCTTGAAGACCTGCTCGGTCCGGCAAAGTTTGCGAAGGATAAAGAAGAGCGCTGCGATGAGATCGGCCTTGTGAACGGTCTTGCGTGGACAAGCGTCGGCGGCGAGCTGCTGCCCATCGAAGTTGCCGTGATGAACGGCACGGGCAAAATTCAGCTCACCGGCTCGCTCGGCGATGTGATGAAGGAATCCGCCACAACGGCGATCACCTGCATTCGCACCCGCGCGGAAACGCTCGGCATCAGCCCGGATTTCTATGCGAAAAAGGATATCCACATCCACGCGCCGGAGGGCGCCGTACCGAAGGACGGTCCGTCTGCCGGTATCGCCATGGCAACCGCCGTCACGTCCGCGCTGTGCGAAGAGCCCATTGCGCACGACATCGCCATGACGGGTGAGATCACGCTGCAGGGGCGCGTGCTGCCCATCGGCGGCCTGCGCGAAAAATCCATGGCGGCGTATAAAAACGGCATGAAGACCGTCATCATCCCGCACGGGAACATCGCGGATCTCGCCGAAGTCGATCAGGTCGTCAAGGATAACGTGCGGTTTGTGCCGGTGCGCCGTATCGATGAAGTGCTGCCCATCGCCATGCCCGGGCTTTTAAACAGAGAAACCAAGCCGAATACGCCTTGCCCGGAGCCCGCGCACGGCGTACAGACACTCAGACAGTAAGGGGAACACCGTGAATTTTCAGTCAGTAGAATTTGAAGCTGCCGCCGGCCGCGCGGATCAGCTCAAAAAGTTGGACTTGCCGGAGATCGTTTTTTCCGGTAAATCCAATGTGGGCAAATCCTCGCTCATCAATAAGCTCGTCAACCGCAAGGCGCTTGCACGCGTCAGCGCCACGCCCGGCAAAACGGCGACCATCAACTTTTTCCGTCTGCCGGAGTGCCGCTTTGTAGACCTGCCGGGCTACGGCTACGCCAAGGTTTCACAAAGCGAAAAGCAGCGCTGGGCAAAGCTGATGCAGGGATATTTTGATGCAGAGCGCAACGTGGCGCTCGTCATCCAAATTCTCGATATGCGCCATGAGCCGACTGCGGACGATTTCGATATGATTAACTTCCTTATCGAGCGTGACCTGCCGTTCCTCGTCGTCTGTACGAAAAGCGATAAGTTGAACAAAACGCAGTTCAACACGCAGAACGCGTATTTTGAGGACCTGTTCCGTGAGCATGAAATCCCGTTCATCCCGTATTCCTCCCAGACCGGCTTCGGTTTGGAGACGCTGAAACAGCACATCGAAGCTGCCGTTCTGGGTAACTGAGCAGCTGCGAAGTATAGATCTACCACTTTTTGAAGGGAATGAAAAATATGTTTGTATCCGATTGTTACAATGTCAATGAAAAAGGCCACCTGACGATCAGCGGCTGCGACACCGTGGAGCTTGCCAAAAAGTACGGCACCGCGCTGTATGTGATGAGCGAAGAGGAGATCCGCAGCGTTTGCCGCCGCTATAAGTCTTCGTTTGAGCACCACTATAACGGAAAAGGCACCGCGCTGTATGCCAGTAAGGCGTTCTGCTGCAAAGAGATTTGCCGTATCGTGACCGAAGAAGGCTTAGACCTCGACGTCGTCTCCGGCGGCGAGCTGTATACCGCCCTTGCAGCGGGTGTGGATGCAAAACACATTCATTTCCATGGCAACAATAAAACAACGCAGGAACTCCGCTATGCGCTTGAAAGCGGCGTAGGCGACATTGTCGTTGATAACTTAAACGAGCTGCACCGCATTGAAAAGCTCTCTGCGGAAAAAGGCGTCGTTACGTCCATTTCCATGCGCATCAAGCCCGGCATTGACGCCCACACGCATGAGTTTATCCGCACGGGTCAGATCGATTCCAAGTTCGGCTTTGCACTTGAAAACGGCGAGGCGTTTGAAGCCGTAAAGGAAGCCGTCGCGTGCGAAAATGTAGAGCTCATCGGTCTGCACTGCCACATCGGCTCGCAGATTTTCGACAAAGCCCCGTTCGTGCTGGCAGCGCAGGTCATGCTGAAGTTCTATAACAAGATCCATACAGAGCTCGGTAAAACGCTGACACACCTCAATCTCGGCGGCGGCTTCGGCGTAAAGTACAAGGAAGCCGATGCAGCCGTGCCGTATGAAGATTACATGAGCGACGTTTCCGAAGCCGTGCATGCTGCCTGCAAGGAGTACGGTATTCAGGTGCCGTATATTTACATTGAGCCGGGACGCTCCATCGTGTGCGAGGCCGGCCTCACGCTGTACACCGTCGGCGATATCAAGACCATCCCGAATGTGCGTACATATGTGGCTATTGACGGCGGCATGTATGAAAACCCGCGTTACGCGCTCTATCAGTCGGATTACACTTGCCTCATCGCAAATAAGGCGAACGAGCCCGCAGACTTTACGGCGACCATTGCCGGCAAGTGCTGCGAAAGCGGTGACCTCATTCAGGAGAACACGCTCATTCAAAAGCCCGAGGTCGGCGATATTCTGGCGGTGCTCTCCACCGGCGCGTACAACTACTCCATGGCATCGAATTACAACCGCAACACGCGTCCGCCGGTCGTCATGGTTCGCGGTGGAGAATCCCGTGTCATCATCAAAGGGGAGACCTATGAAGACCTCGTGCGCAACGATGTGTGATTTCACGCACTGCTGTGCAAAAATTTCTTGATTTCGGTGTTTACTTTTGTACTTTTGTATGTTAAAATAAAAAAGTAAAGAACCTCGTTGACGAAAAGACGGCGCATTTGGTGCTTTATGGCATAAATGCGCCGTTTTCGGATGCAAATTCATAAAGAAAGGAACACAGAAACAATGAATACCAAACTGCATGATGAAAACGTTGATTTCCTTTTTGATGCTATTCTCACGCTGAAAAACCGCGAGGAATGCTATAAATTTTTTGAAGATCTTTGCACCGTGCCGGAGCTGAAAGCCATGTCGCAGCGCATTGCGGTTGCCAAAATGCTCAGCGAGCGCCACGTGTACAGCGACATCGTCGATAAGACCGGCGCTTCCACTGCGACCATCAGCCGTGTCAATCGCTCTTTGAATTACGGCAGCGACGGCTACACGCTGATTTTTGAGCGCCTGTTGACCGGCAGCGGAAAAGAGGACTAATGGCCGGCTACGACGTTTTTGCGCGCTATTACGATGCGTTGACCGCGAATGTGGATTATAAGGGCCGCGCGGCATATTTAAAGAAGCTGCTCGAGCATCTCCACCATGAACCGGGCATCGTCTTAGACCTTGCCTGCGGTACCGGCAGCCTTACGCTGGAGCTTTATAAGCTTGGCATGGATGTGTACGGCGTGGACGGCTCCATCGCCATGCTGTCCGAAGCGAAGGACAAGGCTTACGACATGGAAGCTGATGTGATGTTCCTTTATCAGAAAATGCAGACGCTCGACCTGTTCGGCACGGTCAACACGGTGTTCTGTTCGCTGGACAGCATCAACCACCTCTCCGGCGAAGCGCAGGTGCAGGCGGCATTTGACCGCGTGGCGTTTTTCATGGATAACGACAGCTGGTTTATTTTCGACGTAAACACGCTCTATAAGCACGAAAAGGTGCTGGGCAACAACACCTATATTTACGACCTTGCGGATATTTACTGCGCATGGCAGAACCGCTATAATCCGCAGGATCACAGTGTGGCGATCTCTCTCGATTTCTTTGAGAAAGAGGGCAAGGTCTATACGCGCAGCAGCGAGCATTTCTTTGAGCACGCATACAGCGTGGAGAAGCTGACGGAAATGCTGAAAAAATCCGGCTTTGATAGGGTGGAGGTCTTCGGTGACCTCTCTTTCGACGCGCCGAAGCCGGAGGAGCAGCGCATTATTTTCGCCGCACACATCACAAACTCACAAAACGGCGTTTTTAAGGACGATATTGCTCCGTAAAACGCTCCGAAAGGAAGAATTTCATTGGATAGGATTATTCGCTGCATCACATCGGACGGTGCGCTTATGGCCTCCGCAATCGATTCAAGCGATACGGTATATACCGCGCAGAGGCTGCACGGCCTCAGTGCCACGGCTTCCGCTGCGCTTGGCAGACTGCTTACCGCGGCGTCCGTCATGGGCGCTATGCAAAAGCAAGAGCATGCCACGCTCACGTTGCGCATAAACGGCGGCGGTCCCATCGGCACCGTCACGGCAATTTCCGACAGCCACGGCAATGTGCGCGGCTGTGTGGACAATCCGAACGTAGACGTGCCCCTGAAGCCGAACGGCAAGCTGGACGTCAGCGCCGCAGTCGGTACAGACGGCCGCCTTGGTGTCATCCGCAGCTACGGTACGGGCGAGCCGTATATGGGCCAAGTGGAGCTCGTCAGCGGCGAGATCGCCGAGGACATCACGAATTATTACGCCGTGAGCGAGCAGATCCCCACGGTGTGCGCACTCGGTGTGCTTGTAGACCCGAACACGAACGGTGTGTTGCTTGCAGGCGGTTTGCTTATTCAGGTGCTGCCCGGCGCACTGCCGCAGGACATTGAAAAGCTGGAAGCGAATATCGCGACGCTGGAGCCTGTCACCACCATGCTTGCAAAGGGCATGACCGTGGAGCAGATGGTCGACACGGCGCTCACGGGCTTTGAAGTCGAAAAGCTGGAGGAAATCCCCGTGCACTACGCCTGCACATGCAGCCGTGAGAAGTATTATAATGCCCTTGCGACCTTGGAGCCGGATGAAATCGATACGCTGCCGGCTGTGGACGGCAAGGTGGAAGCGGTGTGTCCGTATTGCTGCCGCAAGTATTATTTTACAAAAGAGGAGCTGCACGAGCTTGCCGAAAGCGTGCGCGAAAAGCGTAAAAATGTCTCGAAATAACTTTTTTGAAAAAGTTTCGGAAAAGGTATTGACTTTTTAATAAGCATGTGGTAATATATACAACGTCGCTGGAAGACATAAGACTTCAAAAGAACCGCAAGTTCTGTTGAAAGATTTCTGAAAAGCGATGCTGTTTGGGGGTATAGCTCAGCTGGTTAGAGCACCTGCCTTACAAGCAGGGGGTCATAGGTTCGAGTCCTATTGTCCCCACCAA
>OLQA01002013.1_pt1 | contig 16754 bp, 19 predicted proteins | sample 1673151 | NCBI WGS metagenome assembly OLQA01 (sample SAMEA3136760, study PRJEB25190) | human gut metagenome | biome: human gut; feature: human-associated habitat; material: faeces | place: Austria | collected 2013 | reverse complement strand
AGAAAAGATTTGACGAATTAAAGGATATCTGTGCCGCGGGCTCAGACATTAATAACTCAAAGAAAAATATTACAGGGCTGCTGGCTGATCTTGAAAATACAAAAGAGACATTTGGCAATTTGACTGATAATTGTGATAAGCATGACAGAAAAATGGCAGAGTATCGTGATGCCAGGTCAGAATACAAGAAGAATAATGACATTTACCAGCAGTCATATTTATTATTCCTGGATTCCCAGTCAGGAATTATTGCGAGAGACAGATTAAAGGCAGGCGAACCATGTCCTGTATGCGGTTCTCTTGAACATCCTGCTCCATGCGCTCTTTCAGAAGATAAAACAATCACAAGAGAAGAACTGGAAAAGCTGGAAAAGGATTCTAAGGATTCACTTGATAAAATGACAAGATGTTCCTCAGAATGCGGCATTTTTCAGAGAGATATTTTCAATGGATACGAAAATATAAAAAATGCCATTTCAAGAATTTTTGAAAATATGTCAACAGGCGGTGAATATGAAGAGACTGTTGAGTATTATGAGGGTGAAAAAGAACTGAGAAGTGCATTTGAGGATGTGTTTGGTGGTGAATTCTGTGGAAAAATTGATAAGGAACTTGGGAATAAGTCAGCCATGGAAAACTGTGGTGAAGCAGGTGACGAATCCGGAGAAAATGCGATTGGTGAAAATCATAACGAATCCGGAAAATCCAATAATGAACCAAACAGTAATAATATAGAAAATTCTTTAAACGACATCGAAAGTTTACTCGCCGGTTTGAATCAGTTTTTAGACAAATATAAGTCATTCTTAGAGAACAAATCTGATGAGCTTGACGCTTTATCCGGAGAATCTGAAGAAATTTCTAAAAAGCTTGAAAATGCAGAAACTGATTTAAATGATATGGCAGCGGCTATTGAAGAGTCTGAGAAGGATCGTCAGGCTGTTGAAATTGAGATTGCCAAAAATAAAGATGCGGTGGAACGAATTACAGCTTCATTTACATTTAAATCCATAGAAGAAGCCGAAGCGGCTGAGTCAGATGCGAAATTCCAAAAAGAAGCAGCATCGGAGCGTTTTAATGAAGCAAAGGCTTTAAAGGAAAGTCTGGAAAAGAAGATTAATGCAAATGAAACACTTCTTAAAAGTTATGCTGAGCAGCTGCCTAAATTAAAGGAAGATTCTGAAAAGTGCAAAGCTGATTATGAAGCTAAGCGGGAAAGCAGCAGAATATCAGAGGATAACTGGAAGAAACTGGTTTCAACATATACAGAAGATATAATTAAGACTTATAAGGAAGAAGTACATAATTACGAAATTAATCTTTCATCCATCAGCGGTAAGATTGAAATGGCTAAGAAAAGCATAGGCGAAAGCCGGAGACCTGATATGGAACATTTATCCATATTAAAGGAAGAAACTCAGAATAAAAGAGATAAGATAAATGAAAATTATATTGCAATTACCAACAGGGAAAGCAGTAATAAGGGCATTTACGATAACATTTCAAAACAGCTGTCTGAAAGACAGAAAGCTGCAGAGGAGTACAAAAAGACAGAAAGACTGTATAATAAAATAACAGGCGGGGAGTCAGGGAACAGAATAAGACTTGAGACATTTGTCCAGAGATATTATCTGAAACAGATTCTTGTCCGTGCCAATAACCGATTCAGGGATATGACTGACGGACAGTACGAGCTCAGGGTTATTGACGAGGAAAAGGCCGGGACCGGAGGAAGAAACGGAAGTGACAACAGCTTAAGTCTCTACGTTTATTCATATGAAAATGACAGTGTCAGAAGTATAGAGACTCTTTCCGGTGGTGAAACATTTATGGCTTCTCTTGCACTTGCTCTTGGAATAACTGACAGAATCGAGGAAAGATCAAGTGCCGTTAACCTGGATATTATGTTTATCGATGAGGGCTTCGGCTCACTTGATGACAATGCAAGAAGAGAATCCGTGAAAATGCTTCAGAGAATGTCCGGAGGCAAAAAGCAGGTAGGAATCATTTCTCATGTTACAGAATTAAAACAGGAAATACCTACCCAGTTAAAAGTCTATAAGGACGAAAACGGAAGCCATGCCGAGTGGCAGATAAATTAAATAGAAAGCACATGTTATCAATTATGATAAACATGTGCTTTTTTATTATATAAGTTCTGCCATAAACGATGCTGCGATAACAGTTATGATACTGCACACAACAATTGAAAGACTGGACATTGCACCGCATTCTTCATCCATTGTCATGGCTTTACTTGTTCCGATTACATGGCTTGAAGCTCCAAGTCCAAGTCCTTTTGCGATTGAGCTTTTAATCTTAAAGATTTTATATATAGGCTCTGCGATGATTGCACCGAGAATACCTGTAATAATAATTGTAACTACGGTGATTGTTACGATACCGCCGGACTGCTCTGAAATTGACATACCTACTGCAGTAGTGATGGACTTTGGAAGTAATGTTACATACATTTCATGGCTTAATCCAAAGAGTGTTGACATTACATAAATAGATAAAAGTCCTGTAAATGTTCCGATTCCAAGCGAGATCATTATTGCCGCAATGTGCTTTTTTAGTAATGCAATCTGCTTGTAAAGTGGAACGGCCAGGGCTACTGTAGCCGCTGTTATAAGGTAGTTTACATATTTTGCGCTGTAATTAAATGCCTCATAATCAACATGAAATAGTACTAAGAAAGCTGCAATTATTACTATGGCGATAAGTAACGGATTAAGAAAAGGAAGCTTTGTTTTCTGATTGATCCATCTGCCAAATAAAAATGCCGCTAAACACATTATTACGCCTACGAATGAGGACTGCATAAAAAATTCATTCATTACTTATCACCTCTTTTACTGATAATTACATCAGCAACCTTCGCTGTTACACACATAACTATAATGGTTGAGATTACAAGAATCGCAATATAAGGTATGAGTATAGGTGAAAGTGACTGCCAGCTGGAGATGATTCCGACTCCCGCAGGAATGAACATTACAGGCATAAAGTCTATAAGGAAGTTGCCTGTGGTTTCCACGCTGGAAAGAGGCACGATTTTTGTAACAAGTAATAAGAATAATAGCAATAGTCCGTATATATTTGCAGGAACAGGAAGTGGAATGGTATAACGCATCAATTCCCCTGCAAATGTACATGCAAATATAATTGAAAGCGGTTTTAAAAATTTCATAGCATTTTCCTTTCGTTGAAATATGTCTTTTTTGTATACAATGTTATAGCACCATCAAAGATTGTATACAAGTATTTTTTTAATAATATACAACCCTTTTTTATTGTGTATTTAATAATGGCGTCACATATATTGACAAAATATATATATTTAATAAAATATACTTTAATACAATATAATGAACGAGAAGTCTCTGACTTCTCTTAAAATATAAGGAGTAATGTACATGGCGGAAGATAAATATGCACGAATAAGATTAGATAGTCAGTTATGCTTTCCACTATATGCCTGTTCAAGGAAAATAGTGCAGCAGTATACTCCTCTTTTAGATGAATTAGGAATTACATATACACAGTATTTAACACTTATGGTTCTCTGGGAAGAAGGCGAAGCGACTGTAGGAGAGCTTACAAAGAAGCTTTACCTTGATACAGGCACAATGACACCTCTTCTTAAGAAAATGCAGACAAAAGGCCTTATTACAAGGGAGCGCAGTAAGGAAGATGAAAGAAGTGTTATTATTAAACTGACTCCTGAGGGAGATGCCTTAAAGGATAAGGCTGTTGCCATTCCGGGACATATGATTCAGTGCCTTAATTTATCAAAAGGGGAATTTGAGGTTTTATATAAAGCACTTTATAAGTTATTAGACAATTTAAAACATTAATAATTATAGAAGCATTTACGAATTAATTTAATAATCGTAACAACATTTGCAGACAGAATATGCATCCATACTTGACATGTATAAATGTAATTAATACAATTACACATAATTTACTTTTTACGAGGAGGTAATTATGACAGCAGAATTTCCTTTAGCAGTTCATGCACTCGTTTATTTATATAAGTCAGGTAAGGTTACGAACAGTAACGAATTAGCTGAGAATATATGTACCAATCCCGCAAGAGTAAGAAAGGTCATGACTTTATTAAAGAATGCCGGCCTTATTTCTTCAGGGAGAGGAAAGGACAGTGGTTACAGTTTACCCGGTAATGACGGAGATATCACTCTGGAGCAGGTAATGTCAGCCCTGGAAGAAACGCCTGTATTTATGAAATGGCATCCGGGGGATGAAAGCTGTGACTGTATGATTTCTTCCGGAATGAGTAAAACCATGGATGGCATATATTCGGAAATGAATCAGCTGTGTAATAATTATTTGTCTGATATTACAATAAAAGACATTGCTAACAGTGTAGTAAAAAGACAGGATGATGAACAAAAATCTGACTGCAGCAGCGATTGCAATTGTGGATGTCAATCGAAGTAGTCGATATATCTTTGGGGACAGGTGTGATTCCTGACCGGTGGTATGCGGTTTAGCCGTAAGCCCACGAGCGAAAGCTGATTTGGTGAAATTCCAAAGCCGACGGTAAAGTCCGGATGAGAAAAGAACTATATATTTAGAAGAGTCTATATATAAAGGAAGTCCCCGGGTTTAGTAACTCGGGGACTTTTTATGGTGATATTATGACAGATTACGATTATATGAGCCGTGCCATAGAACTTGCTAAAAATGGTGAGGGAGCAGTAGATCCCAATCCTCTGGTAGGTGCGGTTATAGTAAAAAATAATAAAATAATTGGCGAGGGCTACCATAAAAAATATGGTGACCTCCACGCTGAAAGAAATGCATTTAAAAATCTTACGGAAAGTGCCGAAGGCGGAACAATATATGTAACTCTTGAGCCATGCTGCCATACAGGAAAAACTCCGCCATGCACTGAAGCGATTATAGAGCATAAGATTGCAAAAGTTGTTATAGGTTCAGGAGATCCCAATCCACTTGTTGCAGGTAAAGGAGCGGAAATCCTTAGAAATGCCGGAATAGAAGTGGTTGAAGGCTTTATGGCCAAAGAGTGTGATGCGCTAAATGATGTATTTTTCCACTATATAACACATAAAACTCCTTATGTAGTGATGAAATACGGCATGACGCTTGACGGTAAGATTGCAACAAAAACAGGCAATTCCAAGTGGATTACAAATGAATCCTCAAGACAGAGTGTGCAGAAAATGCGCAATAAATACACAGGTATTATGGTGGGAATCGGCACAGTACTGGCTGATGACCCGATGCTTAATACACGAATCGAAGGAGGCAGAAGTCCCGTTCGTATAATATGTGACAGCAACTTAAATATTCCTGTGGACTGCAACATTTGCAGAACAGCCTCTGAATTAAAGACATTTATTGTTACTGCATTTAAGGATATGCCGTCAGGTGTCGTGATGGACTATAAAATGCCTAAAATGCTTGAGCTTTCAAGATTTGGAATTAAGTTTATAAATGTTCCGACAAATGAAGATGAACCAAAGGTTGATTTAAAACAGCTTATGGAGCTCCTTGGAAAGTTACAGATTAATTCCATTCTTCTTGAGGGCGGTGGAACGCTTAATTACTCAGCTCTTGAGGCTGGGATTGTTAATGAAATTGATGCATTTATCGCCCCTAAGATTGTAGGTGGAAACGGAAAGAGCCCTGTTGCGGGAATCGGCGTGGAAACTTTGGATGAAGCATATATGTTAGAGCTTTTAAGTATGGAAACAATCGATGGGGATATATGCGCAAGATATAAGGTTCTGAAAGACTAATCTTTTGAAACTGATTGAAAAGTTTATGAAAGGAGATATTTCGAATGTTTACGGGAATTATCGAAGAAGTAGGAACCGTGAAGGGATTTGCAATAAACGGATCTTCCGGGCGAATTAAAATAAAAGCGAAGAAAGTTCTGGAAGGGACGAAGTTGGGTGACAGTATTGCTGTAAACGGCGTATGTCTTACAGTTGTAACAATGCAGTCGGACGGATTTGAAGCGGATGTTACCAGAGAGACTGTTAACCGAAGCGGACTTGCAGAGTTAAATGTCGGAGACAGCGTCAATCTTGAGCGCGCCATGCTTATGGGTGGAAGATTTGGTGGTCATATCGTTTCCGGGCATATCGACGGAACAGGAACACTCCTTTCTAAAAAAAGAGTGGAAAATTCAATTGTCGTGACAATAGAAGCAAATAAAAATATAATAAATGGAATAGTGGAAAAGGGCTCCGTTGCCATAGATGGTATAAGTCTTACTGTTGCGGAACTTACTGACAGCACATTCAGTGTTGCGGTAATTCCTCACACAGGTGAAGAGACTACACTAATTTCAAAGAATCCGGGAAGTACGGTTAATCTGGAAAATGATGTAGTCGGAAAATATGTGGAAAGATTTATGGGTATTTATACCGGAAAAGATTCTGCAGAGGATTCATCCGCAAAAAGTGGATTAACACTGGATAAATTAATCGAAAATGGTTTTTAATGTAGATTATTAACATAGATATTAGGATTAAAACTCTAATAATAATGCTAATTGTGAATAGCTTTTGGTAATAATTAGTATTTGAGAATGAATTATTGAAGATTAGCAGTTTTAATTCTATAGAAATCTTAGAAAGGATAAATATGGGTAAACACGAATATTCTTCAATAGAGCAGGCTTTAGAAGATCTTAAAAACGGCAAGGTTATTCTTGTAACAGACGATCCTGACAGAGAAAATGAAGGTGACATGATTTGTGCAGCTGAATTTGCCACAAGAGAAAATATTAACTTTATGGCAAGTGTTGCGAAGGGATTAATCTGTACACCTATGAGCATTGAAGTTGCAGACAGATTAGGACTTCCTCCTATGGTTTCTGAAAATACAGACAACCATCACACGGCATTTACAGTATCTGTTGATCACATTGATACAACAACAGGTATTTCAGCAGAGGAAAGAGCATTTACAATGGTTAAATGTGCAGATCCTGCCACTAAGCCAACAGACCTTAGAAGACCGGGACACGTTTTCCCTCTTGTAGCAAGAAGAGGCGGAGTTCTTACAAGAAATGGTCACACAGAAGCTACAGTTGATTTAATGAGACTTGCAGGCTTAACTGAGTGTGGTGTGTGCTGCGAAATCATGGATGATGACGGTACAATGATGAGAACTCCTAAGTTATGGGAGCTTGCAGAGGAGCATAACCTCTCATTTATTACAATCAAGCAGCTTCAGGATTACATCAAGCTTCATGAAAAGCATGTTGAAAAGGCAGCGGTTGCAAATCTTCCTACAATGTATGGAGATTTTCAGATGTATGGTTATGTAAATGACATAACAGGTGAACATCATGTAGCACTCGTTAAGGGTGACATCGGTGATGGAGAAAATGTTCTTACAAGAGTTCATTCGGAGTGCCTTACAGGTGATGTATTCGGGTCATTAAAATGTGACTGCGGTCTCCAGCTTCATAAAGCTCTTGAACAGATCGAAAAAGAGGGAAGAGGAATTCTTCTCTACATGAGACAGGAAGGAAGAGGAATTGGCTTAATTAACAAGATTAAGGCATACTCACTTCAGGAGCAGGGTTACGATACTGTAGATGCAAACCTTAAGCTTGGATTTGCAGCGGACTTAAGAGAATACTGGGTTGGTGCTCAGATTCTTAAGGATCTTGGAGTACACTCAATGAGACTTCTCACAAATAATCCTGATAAGGTTTATGGTCTTACAGAATTCGGTCTTAAGATTAATGAAAGAGTGCCTATTGAAATAGAGCCTCAGAAGCATGATGTGGACTACCTTAAAACAAAGAAGACAAAAATGGGACACATTTTCAACAAGATAGACATTTAAAACTTATTCCGGTGGAAGAATTGAAAGGATATTATTATGAAGGAAATCAATATTATTGAAGGTGATTTAGTAGCAAAAGAGGGAATGAAAGTCGGTATTGTTATGTCAAGATTTAACGAAATCATCGTTACAAAGCTTCTTGGCGGTGCAATCGACGGTCTTACAAGACATGGCGTTGACGAAGATAATATTACAGGAGCATGGGTTCCGGGAGCATATGAACTTCCATTAGTTGCAAAGCAGATGGCAGAGTCTGGTAAGTATGATGCTGTTATCGCTCTTGGTGCTGTAATCAGAGGATCAACAACACATTACGACTATGTTTGTAACGAAGTTTCAAAGGGAATCGCTCATGTTGCCTTAGAGACAGGCGTTCCTGTAATGTTCGGTGTTCTTACAACAGAAAATATTGAGCAGGCTATTGAGAGAGCAGGAAGCAAGGTTGGTAATAAGGGTTACGACTGTGCTGTAGGTGCAATCGAAATGGTTAACTTAAAGGCTCAGTTATAATAAATGATTTAAACCGGTGCAGATTTGCAGATATATCTTATATGATGCTGTATATTCAGATGCAATATTCAGTTGTGTTATATAAGATAAATTAAGTGATTATATAAATAAAAAAGCAGTAAGAAAAGATATCATTGCGATTCTGATCTTACTGCTTTTTAAATGTTATTTTTAATTATTATTGTTGTTGTTATTTAAGCTCAAGTATCTGCTTACGGATATCCAGCATTCTGTTGTCGAGCGCGGCACTGTCCTCTGCACACTGAATAAGCTCAGCACTTAATGACTTAACAACATCATCAGGAATATTTTTCTTATATCTGAGCTTGTGCTCGAGACTTGCCCAGAAGTCCATGGCAATTGTTCTTAACTGAACCTCTACCTTTACATTTCTTTTTTCATTAAGGAAGAAAATCGGAACGGAAACAATAAGATGAAGACTTCTGTATCCGCTTGGCTTAGGATTCTTTATGTAATCCTTTTTCTCTATAAGTGTAATATCGTCCTGGTTAAGAAAGCTGTCTGCTATTGTGTAAATGTCGTCAATAAATGAACAGATAACTCGTACACCTGCGATATCATTCATATTTTCTTCGATTGCATCAAGAGATGGAGTGAGACCGTAACGTTCTACCTTACCGATTATACTTTCAAATGATTTAATTCTTGTCTTAATAGATTCTATAGGATTTGAATCGTACTTTAATGAAAGCTGTGAGTTAAGAACATCAAATTTTGTTTCTATTTCCATAAGGGCACATTTGTATCTTGTAAAAAATAATGAAACAGGCGCTATGGACTCGTGCATATATTCAAGAAATGCGGTCTTGGATATACTTGTTGAATTTACCGCATTGCCGAGATGCTCCATAAGCTTGGCAGGTTCTATATTAACCTCGTTCAGACTGCTGAGCTGAGCTAATTCCGCATCAATAATCTCATTACCTGTAATTTGTTCGCTCATTGTACACCTCGTAAATTGTCTATATATTAAAATTGAGTTATTTATCCAATTGTTTTAAAAATCAGTAGTAAATGGAATTATAATATAGAAATGCTGATATTTTCTATGTAAAACGGCAATTTAATATATTTTTAATAGTATTGCACTAATTAAAAGGATAAAATTAATACATTAACCAAAAATTTAATTGAATATGTTATATACAGTAATTTATATACGTTAATTATAGATAAATAAGTAGGGGAGGGGATTCTATGAGTGATGCATTTGTTGACGTAGATCTGCATGATATGACAACAGATGAGGCGAGAATAGAAATTAAACGAGCTCTTAAAACAGTATCTAAATTTACTTATCAGATAAGACTTATACATGGATTTAACAGAGGTACAAGAATAAAGAAAATGATAAGTGAAGAATTTAGAAATAATAAGCAGATCAAAAGAATTATTCCGGGAGACAATCAGGGTGTAACGATATTTGTGCTTAGAGAATTATATTAATACTATATTATTACTTTATTAATTTTATTTTTAAATACCGGAAGGGAGATGACTATTATGTTAAAAGTTGGAATAGAAGGTAGACGAGAGATGATCGTAACAAGAGACAAGTCAGCCAAGTTCATGGAAAGTGGCGGTCTTGAAATATTTGCGACACCTATGATGATAGCGCTTATGGAGGCGGTGGCCTTTGACAGTGTTATAGACTATCTCGAGGAAGGTCAGGGTACTGTAGGAACAAAGGTAGATATAGAGCATATTTCCCCAACTCCTGTAGGAATGAAGGTTACAGGTGTATCCAAGCTTGTGGAAATCGACAGAAGAAGACTTGTTTTCGATGTTGAAGCTTATGATGAAGAGGGGCTTATCGGAAAGGGAACTCATGAGAGATTTATTATCGACAGTGATAAGTTCCAGAAAAAGGCAAATGCAAAGCTTACAGCAAACAGAAGTGCTGCGGAAAATATTACTATCGAAGGCAATCCTGCAAAACCAGAAGGTGAATCAGGCGCAAAGATGCTCAATATCATGAACGACAGCCATTTTGCAGTAACAGGATGGATGCTTGATATTGTAGGTGCAAGCGATGGCGACAGAATCTTAGATATTGGCTGTGGCGGCGGAATGACACTTAAGAGATTATCATCTCAGGTGTTAAATGGCAGCCTTGTAGGATTAGATTATTCTCCTCTTGCCATAGAAGAAAGTGCAAAGCTCAATGGAGAAGATGTTTCTACAGGTAAGCTTAAGCTTGTTGAGGCGAGCGTATGTGATATGCCGCTTACAAGTAATAATTACGACAAAGTAGTATCTGTAGAAAGCTTCTATTTCTGGGGAGATCATGTAACAGCCCTCAAGGAAATTAACAGAGTCCTCAAGCCGGGCGGATCAGCATTTATCTGTATAGATATTTATGAAAATGGCGCATTAGATGATAAGGTCAGAGAAAATATAACAAGATATAATATGTTCGTTCCTACTATAGATGAATTTAAGGATTTATTCGACAAGGCAGGCTTTGAAAAAGTAATAGTTCACACATCAGACAATGGTAAGCCATGGATCTGTGTGGAAGGAATTAAATAATGGATAATACTTAATTCATTAACATTATCATAATAACGGTCATAGGCAGAACTGGCACAATACCTGATAACAGGCAGATGCGTGTGGAACTGCTTGTGACCGTTTTTATATGAGATATATGAAAAAATGTATAGAGCTGTTTATATATGCAATATATATGTAAAAATGCGTATGGAGCTGCTTATGGCTGTTTTATATACAATATAGATGTTGTCAGTTATCAGCCGATTAAATTACAGGTGGAAAATATACAAAATGCGTATGGATTGCTACATGCTGCTACAAAGATAAAAATTCTCCATTTAAATATGCATGCATGGGGTTAGCAACAGGTGATGAACATAGTATAATTATGAGAAAATTCCATGTATTTATTATGTGTCAGTTTATTAAATATATCGGTTTTAAAGCATTGAGGATTTATAGAAATTCAGGAAATATATTAAAGAAATCATATTGTTTATTTTAAATCACTTCGGTTCTGATTAAGGAGGATTAATATGGATATGGATAATGTATGGAGCATAGCAGGTCATGAAATAAAGACCGGTGAAAAGAAGCAGGTTTATGTCCAGGTTATGGATAGTGAAGAATATATGCCGGTAACATTTATTAACGGAACAAGAGATGGTAAGACTGTTCTTGTTACATCGGGTATCCATGGGGGAGAATATGAAGGTATTCATGCTGCCTGCGAGATAGCAAGAGATCTTAAGTCGGAAGATATTTGCGGACAGCTTGCAATTATTCATCCTGTAAGTGTACAGACTTTTGAATCAAAGCAGGAAAATATTACTCCTATTGATGGAAAAAATCTCAACAGAGTATTCCCGCCAAACCCACATGGAACTCTTACAGACAAGATTGCATGGACATTGTGGGATAAGTTCCAGTCTCATTGTGATTTCCATATGGATTTACACGGATGTTATTCAGACTGGATTACACCACATGTATATTACACAGGAGTTGCTACTGATGAAGTTGTGGAAATAGCAAGAGAAGCTGCCAGATGTGTAAGTGTAGGATATATGGTTAAATCCGTTGCAACAACAGGTGCATATAATCATGCCGGTGTAAATGGTATACCGGGGATACTTCTGGAAAGAGGCCACAGCAATCTTCTCTCTGATGACGATGTTATCTTATATAAGAAGGATGTTATCAATGTATTAAAGCATCTGGGAGTGCTTGAGGGGGATCCTGTAAAACCTGAAACAGAACCTGTGGATGTCTGTGACTTAAGATATATTAATTCAAAATACTATAAAAGTGCGTGCTGGCATCCTACAGTAAAAATAGATGAGAAGTTCAAGAAGGGAGAAAAACTCGGAGTAGTAAGAGATTTCTTCTGTAATACCCTGGATGAAACATATGCGGAATATGACGGAATCATATTATATATGTATGGAATGATGCCAATATCTCCATTTGGATTTGAATTATGCTATGCCAGAATATGTGATGATAAATAATAGATTAAAAACGGGATTTTAATACTTATATAGAAAGAAAAAAATAGACATAATAACAATTGTAAAAAATAGACTTTTTAATAATTGTTGAAATTACGCAACATTTTAATACTTAGCGTAGAAAAAGTACAAAAAAATACACTTAATAAAATTAACCGATACAGTAAACGTGCCGTTTTGAAATCCCTTTTTTACGACATTTTCGGATAGTAAGGTGTTGCTAATATATTATTGAACATTGTTTGCAGATATAAATTTTGTATAATAAAAAATTTATTGTGTAAAAAGAGGGCGAAAATCGCATAAACATAGGTAAAATGGGCACTTGTGGCGAAAAACACATTGTAAAAAATGCAATTTAATTTGTTGACGATATATCCAATTTATGCTATTATACAAACCAGAGCTGAGAACCCCCTTGAGGGGTTGAAAAAATGCTTAAGAATATGTTTGAAAACCAGAGAAGGAGGAAAAGAGATGCGTTTAAATGATAAGGATACAGAGAAACTTATAGTTTACGTAGCTGGTATTTTAGCACAGGAAAGAAAAGACAGAGGGGTTAAGCTTAACTACCCTGAGTCAGTTGCTTTAATTACAAAGAACATACTTGAATATGCTCGTGATGGTAAGTCAGTTGCAGAATTAATGCAGCTTGGCACAAAGCTTTTAACAAAGGCTGACGTTATGGACGGAGTTGCTGATATGGTAGCAGTAGTTCAGGTTGAGTGTACTTTCCCAGATGGTACAAAGCTTGTATCAGTTCATAATCCAATCCAGTAATTAAAATAAGGAGGCAACATAATGAAATTCGGTGAAACTATTATTTTAGATAGAGAAATTGAAATTAACGCTGGCAAGAAGACAGTTAACATCAAAGTTACAAATGCTGGTGACAGACCTGTTCAGGTTGGTTCACACTGCCACTTCTTCGAGGTAAACAAGCTTCTTGACTTTGATAGAGCTGCTGCATACGGATATCACCTTGACATCCCTTCAGGTACATCAGTTCGTTTCGAGCCAGGTGAGACAAAGGAAGTTCAGCTTTGCGAGTTCGGTGGTACAAAGCGTATCTACGGTCTTAACGATTTAACATGTGGTGTTATCTCAGAAGAGAACAAGCAGCAGGCAATTGAGAACGCTAAGGTTAAGGGATTCATCAAGTAATTAACCCTTTAACAATCAATTGCTTAAAAGAACGTAAATAAAATAAGCGAAATATAAAATGTTTAGCTTAAAAATATAGGAGGATGTTATGAGCGTAAAAATATCAGGACAAAGTTATGCATCTATGTTTGGTCCAACAACAGGAGATAAGGTACGTCTTGGTGACACAAGCCTTATTATCGAGGTAGAAAAGGACCTTACAGTTTATGGTGATGAAGCAAAGTTTGGTGGTGGTAAGACACTTCGTGATGGTATGGGACAGTCACCTATCACAACAGCTGACGCTGCACTTGACCTTGTAATCACAAACTGCTTAATTCTTGACGTAACAGGAATTTATAAGGCAGATATCGGTATCAAGGACGGAAAGATCGCTGGTATCGGTAAGTCAGGTAACCCTGGAACAATGGATGGTGTTGATGAAAACATGATCGTTGGACCTGGTACAGAAGCACTTGCTGGTGAAGGTCTTATCGTAACAGCTGGTGGTATCGATACACATATCCACTGGATCTGCCCACAGCAGATTGAAACAGCTCTTTACTCAGGTATCACAACAATGATCGGTGGTGGTACAGGTCCTGTTGATGGTACAAATGCTACAACATGTACACCTGGTCCATGGAACATCGAAATGATGCTTAAGTCTGTAGAGCAGTATCCAATGAACATTGGTATGCTTGGTAAGGGTAACTGTGCTTACGAAGAGCCACTTGCAGAGCAGATCAAGGCTGGTGCTATGGGTCTCAAGCTTCATGAAGACTGGGGTTCAACACCTGCAGCTATCGATCACTGTCTTGGACAGGCTGATATCTATGATATCCAGGTTTGTATCCATACAGATACACTTAACGAGTGCGGTTGCGTAGAAGATTCTATCAACGCATTCGCTGGCCGTGCTATCCACACATTCCACTCTGAAGGTGCTGGTGGTGGACACGCTCCTGACCTTATGGAAGTTGCTTCAGTTGCAAACGTTCTTCCATCATCAACAAACCCAACAATGCCATTCACAGTTAATACACTTGACGAGCACCTTGACATGCTTTGCGTATGCCACCACCTCGACAAGAATATTCCTGAGGATTTAGCATTCGCTGAGTCAAGAATTCGTCCAGAGACAATCGGTGCAGAAGACGTTCTTCATGATATCGGTGCTTTCTCAATGATGTCATCTGACTCACAGGCTATGGGTCGTCCATCAGAGGTTATTACACGTACATGGCAGTGTGCATCTAAGTTAAAGGATCAGGTTGGACCTCTTCCAGAAGATGCTGGCAATGACAACGATAACTTCCGTGCTAAGAGATATATCGCTAAGTACACAATCAACCCAGCTATCACATTCGGTATCGATCAGTATGTTGGTTCTCTTGAAGTTGGTAAGTATGCTGATATCGTTCTTTGGAACCCAGCATTCTTCGGTGCAAGACCTGACATCATCATCAAGGGTGGTCTTGTAACAGCTGCTAAGATGGGTGAGGCTAACGCTTCTATCCCTACATGTGAGCCAATCCTCTACAAGAAGATGTTCGGTGCTGACAGCAAGGCTGTATTCGATACATGCTTCACATTCGTATCAAAGGCATCTATCGAAGCTGGTATTGCTGAGAAGTACGGTCTCCAGAAGACACTTCTTCCAGTTGAAGGCTGCCGTAACATCGGTAAGAAGGACATGGTTCTTAACGATGCTACTCCAGAAATCATCGTTGATCCTGAAACATATGAAGTTACAGTTGATGGTAAGAAGGCATACTCAGAGCCAGCTACTGTTCTTCCACTTGCACAGGTTTACAACTTATTCTAATTTTTACTTATAAACATTTAGTTTTAAGTAATCATATATTATAAAATAAGCGCGATGTGTTAGAGATTAGTAATAATCGCTACCATGTCGCGCTTATCTAAAATAAACTTGTTTTATAATATGTACTTTTAGTATGTTAAACGAAATAAGTCAGGCTCAACATATAGGCAGGTTCACACATATATGTTATTAAAATAAGTTTTTGTATTAAATATTAAAGTAATACGAAAGGAGATATGAAGTCGTAAATAATATTTTAAATAGGCCATTTTGGTATATTATTTAAATAATTATTTAAAATATCTGATTTGGACTTTATATATTGATTTACTTATGATTTGTGAAAAAATTCTCGGTAAGATTCAGGATGCTGAATTTGCCGGTAAAAAGGCAGCAGAGGGCCGGATGGATGAGAATTACGCAGTACTTTATCAGGAATAAAAGACAGTTTATAGTGCCCCGGTATCTCCACAGGTTCTCCGGTTTGAACATTGATACTTCCTCGGGCTTCTACCCATATAGGTTTAAATAAACCTAACCCGTTTATTCTCAACTCTTCACCGGAAGTTATGACTTCTGTTGAAACAGTAAAAAATTCTTTCAAAAAAGTTTCAGCTTCTTTCTTCGTGATATTCATCTTTGAAGAAAGCAATCCAACCAAATCGGGAAAAGATATTTTTTCGTTCATTTGGAAGACAACATTTTAAGTTTAGTTTTAATAGCACTCCCCGGTTTAAATGACAGAATCATCTTGGGAGGGACAAGCATACGCTTACCGGTTGACGGATTCACGACTACTCGTTCCAATTTCTTTTTGGGCTCGAATAACCCGAATCCTTGTATTGCCACTGTGTCCATCTGAGAACAACGTTCCTTCAAAATTTGAAGAAATGCAGACATATAGCTGTCGATTTCTCCTTTATCTTTGCCCAATCGGGATTGTAATTGTATTAAAAAAGATTTATGATCCATTCTCCATTATTTTTTTATTGAGAGAAGTTTGTTTGTACCATTAATAGCCTATGTGCAAATTTAGAAAAAAATTTGTACAAACGTACATTATTTGTATATTTACCGTTACTTAATCAACATAAACCACTATGGAAAATGTTCGAAAATATTTTAAACGCGATATAAGTTGGCTTTCTTTTAATTACAGAGTATTAATGGAAGCTATGGATCATACGGTTCCGTTATTTGACCGAATAAAATTTTTGTCTATCTATCAGTCCAACCAAGAAGAATTTTATAGAGTGAGAGTATCGGAATATCACCAAATACTATCTGATCCACTGCAAAGCATCGAGGATAAACGACAGGCCGAAAATACACTGAGTGCAATCAATCAAGAAGTAAATCGGCAAGTAGATATTTTCAATAAGTTT